>ENA-UONZ01000548-UONZ01000548.1-human-gut-metagenome-genome-assembly--contig:-C93old-NODE-548-length-59595-cov-46.294541_pt1 | contig 59595 bp, 59 predicted proteins | sample MGYA00242468_ERZ724015 | MGnify/ENA metagenome assembly ERZ724015
ACTTTATATTTTTCCCACTCCCCCTTAAACTCCGGGAATCTCAAATTTGGAACATTGAGGTTTTTTGTATTGTTATTATTTGCCATAACTGTTATTCTTCATTAAGGTTAAAATCGAATGAAAGGATGCCGTTGTCATCAAACCGATCAAAGTCAGAACAGAATAATCTGTCCTGTACAATACGATATTTTTCGAACTCTGATTCTGCAAAAGATTTGGCAAACTCTGTGGTAACTTTACCTGCATCAATCAATACTGCATTATCTCCAGCTTCGAGAATAATATCTATTCGTTTAGCCCAATCTTCCATGGTCATAGGAATGTGTCGTTTTGCCATACGTTCAGCCATATCTAAAGTAGCGTTGACCAAACGTCCCATATCTTCCAGTTCTAATTCATTTAAATAATTTTTTGCTATACTCACATCAGGTTTTACTATTTTTCCGTCAGGGGCATTTTCCCAGGTTGTCAATCCCATATTTTCTTTTTGTGCATTGGCTCGCTCTACTATCAGTTCAGCAGCAGTATGACCATGTACGGCAAAGTGCATTTTGTTTTGCACTTTCTTAAAAAATAGACGAGTGGTTGGTGCATCCTTATTATAGTCGATGGCTGTGGCATATATATCGGTCAACTTCTGATAGAAACGACGTTCGCTTAATCTTATCTCCCTAATTTCGGCAAGCAAATGCTCGAAATAATCTTCACCAATGAATGAACCATTTTCCATTCGCTTTTTATCAATGACATAACCACGTATGGCAAATTGTCGCAATATGTAGGTTGCCCATTGGCGGAATTGAGTGGCACGGACGGAATTCACACGGTAACCAACGGAAATAATAGCATCGAGCGAATAGAAAGAAGTTTTATAGGATTTGCCATCTGAGGCAGTTGTTTCCAAAATGGAAATAACTGATTTTTCTGAAAGTTCACCTGTATCGAAGATATTCTTCAAGTGTTTACTGATGGCAGGAACACCTACATCAAACAGTGTAGCCATTGCCTTCTGCGTGCACCAAATTGTTTCGTCTTTATACGTCACTTGTACACCGTTTTCTTTACCTTCCATCACGAACATGAGGAACTCGGCTGTACTATTTTTTATTTCAAAATTCTTCGGCATCTTATTACTCTATCAATCCAAGTTCTTTCAGATAAACATTTATTTCTTTGTCTAAATCAGCTCGTTTAGCTTCAAGTTCTTTGATTTCAGCCATTACTGCATGTATGTCAATGGGCTCTTCTTCTTTGAATGTGCTTACGTACCGAGAAATATTAAGATTATAACCGTTTTGTTCAATCTCGTCCATAGATACCCGTCGGGAGTATCGTTCTTCCTCTTTTCGGAATTGATATGTTTCTATGATTTTTTGAATATCATTAGGCTTGCCATCTTCTCCTTCTCGTAGACGATTTTGTCTCTTATCTTTTTCAAAATGTTCGCTGGCATTGATGAAAAGAACATCATCAAATTTCTTGCATTTCTTTAATACTAAAATGCAAACCGGAATCCCTGTTGAAAAGAACAGATTAGAAGGTAAACCTATCACTGTATCTATATTATTATCTTTCAGTAGTTTGGTTCGGATACGTTCCTCTGCTCCACTACGAAATAATACCCCATGCGGGAGTATGATAGCCATTGTCCCTCCATTGGACAAGAAATGGAAGCCGTGCAATAAGAATGCAAAGTCAGCAGCCGATTTAGGGGCAATGCCATAGTTCTTGAAACGGAAATCTTCTGTTAGCGTGTCAGTAGGTTCCCAACGTAAGCTAAAAGGGGGATTTGCAACGATAGCATCGAATTCCATCTTTTTTGCAGGATTCATTTCGTTCAGAATATTCCAGTCATTGATCAATGTGTCGCCATGGTGTATTTCGAATTCTGTATCTTTGAGTCCATGCAACAGCATATTCATACGGGCAAGGTTGTAGGTGGTAATATTTTTTTCTTGTCCGTATATTTTCCCTATACTTCCTTCGGTTTCCACTAACTGTCTGCGAACATTCAATAATAGGGAGCCGGAGCCACATGCGAAATCCAATACTCTGTCTAATTTATTTTTTTCTCCTAATGCCGGGTCTTGACTATCTAAGATCACAATTTTAGATAAAATAGTTGATAGCTGTTGCGGAGTATAAAACTCTCCGGCTTTCTTCCCTGATCCTGCGGCAAACTGACCGATAAGATATTCATAAGCATCGCCTAAAATGTCTGTATCTGTTGAGAATCTTGCAATTCCTTCTGCTATTTTTTGAATAATAGTACATAGTTTCTTATTTCTATCCGAGGCTGTCCTACCTAACTTTTCTGAATTCAAGTTTATTTCCGAAAACAGGCCCTGAAAAGTACTTTCAAATGATTCATTTTCAATGTATCTAAAGCCTTCTTCAAGTGTTTGTAGCAACTCTCCATTCTGAGTACGAGCCATTTCTGAAATGTTACTCCATAAATATTGAGGTTTTATAACATAATGAACTTTGCGGCGCATTTGTTTTTCAAATTCCGGTACGTCCATTTCATTTGCTTTATACCATACTCCCAAAGCTTTATGTTTGTTGGCTTCTTCCAACTGGGGATAATCTCTCCCCAATTCTTTCTTTACAGCTTCTTCGTAATTATCAGACAAATAGCGTAGAAAAAGAAATGATAGCATATAATCGCGAAAGTCATCTGCATTCATTGCTCCACGCAACCCGTCTGCTATTTCCCAAAGGGTTTTGCCTAATTGTTTTTGATCTTGTACTGTCATATTTAATTTCTCATTTTTTCTTTGTTAATCGCATCAATCACTTCTTTTTCTTCTTCAATTAGAAGAATAGGTAAGTCAAATTGATATTTATCCAAAAACGCTCGCAATATCTTTATAAAAAGAACTTTGTTGTCATCTCCCATTTCTACAGGTTCGTAAATAGAATACTTTCCATGGCTCAGTAGGTTTAGTGCTCGTGAGTAAAGCACTTCATCCTCTACTCCATGAATACATTTTGAAAAGTCGTCATATCCGAAGAACGTAGATGTCTTTTCTAAAATACTGCGTAACATATTAAAATGATATGTATTGATTTTACCCGACTCCATCACTTGTTTGAGTTCGCTCAATATGGCTATATGATGGAAAAAAGGTGTTTCGTCAGTTGCCTGTAGAGTATATCCGTCAGTTCCATTCTTATGTAGGAAATATCGTTTGCATGGTTTTTGCTTTAATTCATTGTAAACGACGTTGAAAAACAAGCTGTGGTGAGATGAAATAACAGATTTGACCTTATCTTTTCCTTTTTTCAACAACTGAGATAAGTCACTGGCTACAGCAATAGCATTGTTGTCATCTAACGAGGAGATTGGATCGTCTATGTAAATGTATTCAACCCAATTGTAAGCTTCTGCACCATCAATTGTCAGTTCGCAGATGGCAAGAAAGATACACCAGATAAAAATATTCTCTTCGCCACGAGAAATTTTAATATTGTTCTGAATGATATACTCAGGCTCTTTGTTGTTAAACTTATGTTTGGGATTGGGAACCTGCTTGCTGAAGCTTATTTCCCATTTTTCATAATCAAATTTGAAGTCAAATTCTGCATAACGTTCCAGGTATGCGAAGATTTTCTCTTCTAAAGCTAATTCTTTAAATGCATTGAAGAATTTTGAATCAGCATTTATTTTAAGAACACGGTCCATATCATTTTCCAAGTCATTGTCCCAATGAAACAGATCTTCGGTGAAAGCATTAAAATAGAGAGTGTCTCCATTTATTTTCTTTTTTCCTTTATTCTTGAACTCTATAGATAAACGGGTTTTCCCTGTTCCATTATGAGCGTAGAGTAAGACGAAATCGTGTTCAATCAGATCGCCACGTAACCTTGCGGCTAATCCCGACAAATCTTTATATTTATATATTTTAGGTTGGTTACTCATATTCTTTTTTTCATGTTATTCATAAGCAGCTAATCCTGAAATCTCACGTCCTTGAGCTTGTTTTTTTAAGTGAGGGACTAAGTCTGCCATCAATGCAAGTTCTTTCGTACGGCGTTCTTTCCAACTTAGTTCTAACGGTTCAAGGAGATCCGTTAGTTTTTCACCGTCGAAAATCATGCGTTGCATAATTTTATCTGTAAAATCTTTTAAGGCAGATGTGGTTAGTCCGTGTTTGTTTGCGATATCGGATAGCTCTTTTTCATTTTTCTCTATCTTAAAAGCATTGTAACCATCATGTAGTGATTGTACATCTTGACCATTATTCCAATCCAAACTTTTTATGTATTCAGTTAAATCTTCTTGTTCATCCATCAAATTAGAGCTTGAACAAAGCAGGTTGATGATTTGTGCTTTTGTCATTTTTTGTTTAGATGGTTTCTTTTGAGTGCTGTCGGCAATTAGTCCCATGATGTAATCATAGTCAATCAATGCTGAGGAAAAAAGTACAAACTCAAAATCAAGTTGCTGTATATCTACAGGAATGTTATCGCCGCCTTTTTGTTGTATTTCCCTAAATTGCTTAGCCGTTTCTATGTACGAACTTTTAAATGAACGGAAAGTGTTTTCAGGCAATATCTCTTCAATTTGAGTTTGTTGTTCCTCGTTTAAGTCTGTATATTGGTCGAGCTGGGTTTTTAACCGCTGTACTTCCTTGAAATTTTTGACAAAAGCGATTCGAGAAGTATCCCCCTTCAAATTATATACTTCCTGAGGTTCGCAGGCTAAATTATTTTGTCGCATGAAATCACCTAAAGCTGCTACGGCTTCTTTATATTTTTCAATTACTACAGGAGCCGGATCAACTAACCAGATTTTTTTCGCCTGCTCTTTAGATTTTTCTCCTGAGAATAAAGCGATAGCTTCGTTTACGGCATTTTCCTGGTGGCGGAAATCTAATATATTTCCGTATGGTTTAGTATCGTTTAGTACACGGTTGGTACGTGAAAAAGCCTGTATCAGTCCATGATATCTTAGATTTTTATCTACATACAAAGTGTTGAGATATTTAGAGTCAAAACCCGTAAGTAGCATATCTACTACAATGACGATATCAATTTTATTTTTGTGAGGATAATCCGCATTACTGTATTGTTGGTCTTTGATGCGCTTTTGTACATCTTGGTAATACAAATCAAACTCATTAATGTTGTGATTTGTTCCGTATTGTTTATTATAATCCCTGATAATGCTCTTTAATGCTGCTTTCTTCTCATCAGGATTTTGCTTGTTATCTTCTTTTTCTTGCTCCAAGTCTTCCTGAATTTGCTGAATATCTTTATTACCCTCTGCCGGAGGTGAAAAAACGCAGGCTATATTTAGGGGTAAATAGTCTTTGTTTGTTTTTTGTTTTTGTTTCTGGATTTCTTTGAAAAGGTTATAATATTCTATGGCATTGTTTATGGAAGCGGTTGCCAGAATTGCATTAAACTTCCTCGAATTGGTTGCGGCATTGTGTTTGTCTATAATAGCCTCAATTACTGCTTGTTGAGTAATGGTTTCTCCTGGCTTAGGATTGATGTTTCCTTTTCCTTTGAAATATTCTACATGAAAACGCAATACGTTTTTATCATCAATTGCATTTGTAATGGTATATGCATGCAGTTCCTTTTCGAAAATATCTTTAGTAGTCTTGTTGGAGGCCTGTTCGTCTTCTATAGTCTTTTGCGTTGCGTTATCATTGAAAATAGGTGTCCCGGTAAAGCCGAACAATTGAGCATTAGGGAAGAATTCCTTAATAGCTTTATGATTCTCACCAAATTGTGAACGGTGACATTCATCAAAGATGAAAACCATTCGTTTTTTACTCAATGGATTTAAGCGTTCTTTATAATTCCTTTTATGGTTTCCATCCAATGCTAAACCCAACTTTTGGATGGTCGTTACAATGACTTTATCTGCATAATCTGTAGAAAGTAGTCGCCTTACAAGTGTTTCGGTATTGGTGTTTTCTTCCACACTACCTTCTTGAAACTTGTTAAATTCTTCACGGGTTTGTCTGTCCAAGTCTTTGCGGTCAACAACAAAAAGGCATTTTTCTATGTCCGGATTATCTTTCAATAACGTGGAGGCTTTGAAAGATGTAAGCGTCTTTCCACTACCTGTGGTGTGCCATACATAGCCATTACCCCGGTTTTGATGAATACAGTTTACAATTGCTTTTACTGCATAGATTTGATAGGGACGCATAATCAATATTTTTTGCTCACTTTCTACCAAAACCATATATTTGCTAATCATTTCACCCAATGTGCATTTGGGTAAGAATAGTTCTGCAAAAGAGTCTAAATGTCTGATTTTTCTATTCCGCTCATTTGCAAGTTGATACACAGGCAGAAATTGCTCGTTGGCATCAAAACTAAAATGTTGATTTTGGTTGTTGGCAAAGTAGCGGGTGTCGCTCCTGTTACTAACAATGAATAACTGCATAAAACAAAGTAATGAGTTGGTATAACCGTTGCCAACATCGTTTTTGTAATCAACAATTTGTTGTATTGCTTTCCTTGGGGATACTTCTAATGTTTTTAACTCGACCTGAACTACTGGGATACCATTAATAAGAATGATGACATCATATCGATGGTTACTGTTTCCTGTATTTATTCTCAATTGGTTGATAACCTCATATTCATTTTTACACCAGTCTTTTATGTTCACTAATGTATAATGTAGAGGAGTGCCATCTTCACGTTGAAAATAATTCCTTTCACGCAGCAACTTTGAAGCAGCAAATACATCAGGTGTTATAATTTCAGCCTTTAGCCGTTCAAATTCGTTTTCAGTCAGCCTTACTCGATTGAGAGACTCAAACTTTTCTCGGAAGTTTTGTTCAAGGGAGTTTCTGTCGCGAATATCTCTGCGATAAGAGTATTTGAGTTCTTCTAACTTTTTTATAAATAGTTCTTCTATTTGGGCTTCTCTCATCATCTCAATGATATTAATTAATGAAATAAAGTCTCCAAAGATAACGAATAATATCCAAATATTTAGATGTAATGCTATTTTTTTATAGAAAGGTACATTTCTTGATCTCTTGTTTTGCTTCGAAGTGAATAAATGTAAAAATGGAGAAAAAAGAGAATATTTTCTTTCATCTCCATTTTCGTTTAATGGTTGTGTAGAATTAACTGCGCATCCAGTTAGAGCCGCAATCACCGGAGCAGCCGCAACTGTTGGCGCATACTTCCCAAGTTGTGTCTTTCAATTGTTCCATTGTCCTACCATATTTCTCATTGATGGTAGCAAGATTTGTTAATTTAAAGTTCATTTCTTTGAGTATTAATAATGATATATCCTGTTTATGGTAAGGATAATTAACCGTATTTTATGTTGGATGATTCCAAAAAGCAACTAAAAAACGGATTAGATTATAGAAATCTTTTGTTCCACAACTCTCTTGAGAAGAGTGCATAGCCCAACAAGGAATTCCCACTTCTACACATCTCATTTCTGTCTGGGTCTGCAGAAAGGCGCTAATAGTTCTTCCTGTTCTGAAATCAGAGTGGGATGTTTCTTTTTGGAAAGGGATACCTGCCTGTTTACATAAGTCTTGAAACACTGCTGAGGATAAAGCAGTGGTAGCATAGTGCATATTGGCATCATATTTAATCGTTATACCTTTGTTGATTACAGGTGAGCAAGTCGGATCTCCACATTCCCTATAATTGGGATGAGTAGCAAAAGATACGTCCAACGAAACGGTAAAAGAATTATGCAGCATTTTTATCATATCATCCTCGTTTCCGTTCATGCTTTTTACTATTTTAGTCAATACATTCCTAAAGAATGGAGTATCCGCCCCTCCTAATGCGGAATTTGTTTCTTCTTCCGCATCGAAGAAAGCTACCATGTTGGTTGCGTTGTTCTTTGCATTTGTTTCCATCAGGGCATGATGGGCTGCGTAAACCATCGTTAAGTCGTCTTGGCGGGGACATACTATAAAATCTGCATTCATGCCGACCAATTGTCCTTTTTTGTAAGGGTATAAATATAATTCATATTCCAATATATCGTCAGATGTGATTTGTAGTTTTTTGCCAATCATTCTCTTTAAAATACCTTCTACATTTGTCTCTTCATCTGCTATGGTAAGGATTGGCAACATTTCTTTTTGTTTGGATATGTCCTGCTCCGTTTTACCTTGTGTAAGATGGAAAGCACGATTAGGAATGAGCAGGAGAGGGGAGGCCAAATCTACCAAACGGATATTTGGGGTGAATGGCGATTCGCCTTTTAGCGCAACTCTTCCGGCAATAGACAACGGTTTGTCAAACCAGGTTGTCAGTATTGGTTGGGCATATCCTTGTGTGTTAAGCCGAACATAATTGTCTGCGTCTTTCATTTCCGCGATGGGTTTCACTTTGAATGTCGGTGAATCGGTGTGTGCACAAATGAGACGTATACCTTTCTCGAACATATTCTCACCCATGCGAAAAGCTATTAATGCAGCGTTGTCTTGTTCGATGAAATAGTTGCCATGCAAAGTCAGTTCCCACTTTTCATTGAAGGATAAAGGGATATACCCCTGCTCCAATAAAGCGGATTTTATATTATCTATCACATGGTATTTGGTGGGGCTTTTGTGGATAAACTCTAGCAGCTTGTTGGCTATATTTAGTCGTTCTTTATTCATGTTGCAGTTCTTTCATAAATCCTGTATCTTCTAAGAAAGACTGAGTCAGGATAACACCTTTGGCGGTCATAGCCAATTCTTCATCACTGAAGTCTTTTAAAGCGTTATATTTTTCAGGGCTTTCCAACATCTGTCCTACCATCCATGAACCTGCCAATGTTCGGATTTTTGTAATCATGCACGTATAGGGATCACGTTTGGATATATCTCCGTATGTAATAAAATTTCCACCATAACACGTGGAACATACCGGTTCAAGTATACAACCTTTGCATCGCGTATCCGACAGATGACAAGGGGAGGATAGATCGATGTTGTCCGTCTTTATCCCTTTCTCTTTACTTACTTCGTAAAATAAGTGGCAAGGCAGACATTGACCGTCCGGTGTCCAACAACGCATGATAGTACCTGCACCGCATAATTTGTCATGTAAACTGCCCATACCTGCGGCTACGGTCAGAAACTTTATGTTCAACATATCGATGGGCTGTATGTCCGGATGGTTAAGGTAATATAGGGCAAGTTTCATCAGTTGCTCTTGCAATAGTTGTTTGTAATCTATTGGGCGCCCGAATTCGTCTTTGTCCCATGCTACTCCACTCGCAAAAGTACAGTTGTTGCGGCTGAATCCAAGTTCGTGTATATGGATCACTCCCTCTGTCAGCGAAGATAATGTTCCCGGAGAGGGTGTCATTTTTACCCCCTGCTCTGGCCAGTTGTCCTTAAAGAAGTTGATGTCTATCTTATCATAAGAATTTGAACGGTTGCGATTGTGCATTTCACGGGTTCCGTCCAAACTCAACCCGATAACGAATTTTTCTTTGTTCATGAGAAGCCAGTCCTTAATAGCTCCATGTATGAGCGTACCGTTGGTTGTTGCGTAGCAGATGTATTTGGTCGGCCATGTTTGCGCCCATAACCACTCGCAAATCTCTTTAATTTGCGGAAATGCCATGAACGGTTCTCCGCCGTGGAACAGTATTTCGACATAGTCTATTCCTTCCTTTATGGCACGTTCAAAAGTCGATTTGATACCTGTTTGGGCTATGTCTAGCGGCATTACGGCTTTCCCTTTTATGTGCTCGTAGCAATAAATGCAGTTTAAATTGCAGGCTTCTGTCATATAAAGGGTACATGTGCATCTTTTGAGTTTCTCGTATCTAAAGACTTTTTTCTCCATATCTTTCCGTTCAATTGTTTGTTATCAATTTAGATAGGCTGGGCAACTCATATTCTTCCATCCAGACTTTGTTCACGCCGTCTTTCAGGTTGAATTGTAGAATAGAAGGAACGGCGATGAGTATTTCTGCCATACGGATTAAGTCGTCATCGCCGATTCCCAGGTAAAAATATTGATAAGCTCCTTTTATCTCATAATAAATTTTACCATGTTTCTCTTGTCTCTTGATTTTAATTGTATCGTCCAAAGTCTTTATCTTTAAGGATTTGCCACTGTCGGCACTTTCGAATGTGACAAAAGTATTGACCGCTTTTCCTTTCTTGTTTGTAAGTGTTACGTTTTCTATCAATGTCGTTACATCATCTATACGGCGATTCTGCATATATTCGAGTGCGCCGGAGATTTCAAGTAGTTTGTCCCCTCTCTCCACATCACATTGTATCTGCTTCAGCATAGCAATCTGTTGGCTGTTCGGGCTGCTTTGCATGCGGTTGAAAACATCTGTGTAGAATACGGTCCACCAAGCTTTGTACATTTCAGGATGATTCCCCAGTGCGGGAAGTATACTGTTGCTGTCTGTTTTTGCAAGTCGTTGGGCGCGGTCTCTTTCATCCATCATACCGCTAAATCCTGCTCCTTTGCATTCTCCGTTCGGTTTCATGATGAATATATTCATCAGCTCTTCATAACTTTTAGCTAGTTTTTTCCCTTCCGGACCATTCATGGCTTCGTTGAATAAAGACCGCATGGTTTTCTCGTCTTCGTCATTGTTTTCTTCCGGTGGATTGAAAGAGTTGACTGTAGTGTCTATCGGGGCATGAGATGTGGGCGTTGTGCCATTTTGGACAGTACTGTTATTCTTTTTGATAATGAGAAAATATATAAGCCAATAGGCTATTATAGCTACCCAACCGAGAAATAGAATGGCTATGCAACTGAGTACTTTTATCCATTTGGATACCGGGATATTTTTCCATGCATGGATGGCTGTGAAAATATCCAATGCGACTAAAATGATGCCTAAAATTGCTGCTGCTACTTCCATAGATATAGATATTTATTGTATTATTAACTGGTAATTATGGGAATATGTATGTTTCTATAAGCCAAAAGAATATCATAAATAATGATATTATAGTTCCTAAAATCAGTAATACTCTGCCGGTGTTCCTGATAAAAGATAAGTTTGATTTTTCTCCAGCGATTCTTAGCAATGTTCCTCCTACGAAAAAGACGATAATCCAAAAGATCATGTTTTATTTAGATTGAATATAAGTCCTACTCTGTTCTGGCTTTTCGGATACTGCCTACTTCGTTTGTGACAAGTATTTTTTATATTGTTGCTTGTCTTGTTGGGGCAAATATAGAGAGTTTTGTGTTGATGTATAATAAAAAGTGTCCCCGATTGGTTGACATGTTAACTAATCGGGGACACTTTTAGTACATATTGCCCGATAAAAGCGTTTATGTATGCGTTTATTCTTGCTTCGCGTCCTTTTTTATTTCTTTTGAATAGAGCGAGAAGAAGTCAAATTCTAAAATAGTGGATATTCTAGCTAATGTGTCGGTGTCCACTGAATATTTATCGAATATTTTATATACGTTTGTTCTGCTGCACGACAGACGTTGGGCCAGCCACACAACAGTCCGTTGTCGTTCTTCCATTTTCTGTCTGATAAGCTTACCGATATGAATCATTGAATTTTTGTACTTTGTTGGTGGATTCCCCTACATTCAACGATGTGTTCCTTTAAGTACTTGTGCTGTATACAAACGAAGAGACGTGGGAATCTGTATCTTGCTTATCCCACCTTTTTGGCTCTCGCATTGCCTTCCTCAGAGGATAAGCAACGCCAGTTAGCCCACGCCTGTATGATAATACACCCCTTCTTTGCCAATTGTTCATTGGCATATAATAAGGATATGACATAATCATACCACGCAGACGCTCTTGTTGCCATTACCTTCTCTGAGTTTTGGATTTGCGAGATTCAAAAGGTAGAAGATTAACGCATGAAAACGTCTTTCAATATGTATACTCCCCGCCATTAACCCTTAATGGCTAACTGGAGCGTTACAAAATTAGAGCTTTTTCCTTACTTGCGCAAGTCTGATGTGGAATATTTCTTTTATGACCTTTACTTTATAGTTGAATGAGCGGTCATTTTACTTGCAATAAGGGTATTTGTTGCCTTATTCTTCCTACATTCTTGTGATAATACAGCATTGTTCTTTGGTTGGCTATTAGTTGTTTCTATGAGCTCACTATTGTGAGCTGAAAGGCTAACACTAGTGGATATATATGTCCATTGATGTTAGCTTATTTGTTCACATTAGTGAGCTCTTGTAAATATCAAGAGCTTTTACAGAGAATGTTAAGAAAGTATCTGTGGAATGACTATATATTAAATGATGAGACACCTGAGAGCATAAGTAAAACCCTCAGGCTTGCTATCATAACTGAAAAGCCGATGAATAAAGGAATGCAGGTGGTTTATGAGAGTATGAGGGTAAAATGCGCAAAACTTTTTTTAGTTGGCTTTTTCTTTCTCTTCTTCCTGCGGGATGCGGAAAGCTGTATAAAGTTCGAGTATGGCGGCAATTGTAAGACAAGCAATCCATTCGTTACCACGTGTTGTGAACATGAATGCTCCGGTGAGAATCAGGGCTAATGCTCCGAATATTTGTTGAATGCGTAAACGTTTCAAAGTTTTGCTTTTACCTTTGACGGGTGTGTTTACTTGTGCCAGTGCGATAAAACCGGCACCGACAGTGTATATGTAGGGAGCATACGTCCATCCGGTGATAAATACGGCAGCTCCGGCAAGAGCCATTATAGCACCGACAACGAACAGTGCGGGTATTAATTGTTTCATTCTCTATTCTTCTTCAAAAACGTAAATATCTTCGTTGGGTTTCTTCATCAAGTACTTCTCGCGGGCTATCTGTTCGATTGCATCTGGATTGGTACTTATTTCGTTGAGGCGTTTCGTATTCTCTTCATAATCCGTGCGGTACTTTTCTATTTCTTCTTTTAGCTGACTGATTTCGCGTTCATATCCGAGACGGCGCACCAGACTGTTCTCATCCAGAAAACCTATGATGACAGCGAATGCGACAATGGTAATAAGATACTTCCGTCTGCATATGAAATTCCAAATACTGATTAGTTTACCCATAACCTACCTTTATAAATATCCGCAAAGATAAAACTAATAACTTAAAAACTTATCTCTTCCGCTTTAAAACTTCTTTCTCTATCCCTTATTACTTATCACTTTTTTATGTACTTTTGCACTGAAAGCAAAAAATAAAGAAAAATAGAGGAATCCCGGATATGGAAAACTATATTGTATCAGCCCGTAAATATCGTCCGTCCACCTTTGAATCGGTGGTGGGACAACGGGCGCTGACCACTACGCTGAAAAATGCGATTGCTACTCAGAAACTTGCTCATGCTTATTTGTTCTGCGGACCACGCGGAGTCGGAAAGACTACGTGCGCACGAATCTTTGCCAAAACCATTAACTGCATGACACCTACTGCTGATGGCGAGGCTTGCAATCAGTGTGAGTCTTGTGTGGCTTTTAATGAACAACGGTCGTACAATATCCATGAACTGGATGCTGCTTCCAATAATTCGGTGGACGATATCCGCCAATTGGTGGAGCAGGTGCGTATCCCGCCACAGATCGGTAAATATAAGGTATACATTATCGATGAGGTACATATGCTCTCCGCGTCTGCTTTCAATGCTTTTCTGAAAACGCTGGAAGAGCCTCCCCGTCATGCCATCTTTATTTTGGCTACAACGGAGAAACATAAGATTCTTCCGACCATTCTTTCCCGTTGCCAGATTTATGATTTCAACCGGATTAGCGTGGAAGATACTGTGAATCACCTTTCTTATGTCGCTTCAAAAGAAGGAATTACGGCAGAGCCGGAGGCATTGAATGTGATTGCCATGAAGGCGGACGGTGGTATGCGCGATGCTTTGTCTATTTTCGACCAGGTGGTGAGTTTTACCGGAGGCAACATCACGTACAAGAGTGTAATTGATAATCTGAATGTACTTGATTACGAATATTATTTCCGTCTGACCGATTCTTTTCTTGAAAATAAGGTAAGTGATGCATTGTTGCTTTTCAATGATGTGTTGAACAAAGGTTTTGACGGGAGTCATTTTATAACCGGTTTGTCTTCTCATTTCCGTGATTTGCTGGTAGCTAAAGATGCAGTGACATTGCCTTTGTTGGAGGTCGGAGCGAGCATACGTCAACGCTATCAGGAGCAGGCACAGAAATGTCCGTTGCCTTTTTTGTATCGGGCGATGAAGCTCTGTAATGAGTGTGATTTGAATTATCGTGTCAGCAAAAATAAGCGTTTGCTGGTAGAACTGACCTTAATACAGGTTGCGCAGCTTACCATTGAGGGGGATGATGTGAGTGGTGGGCGTAGCCCTAAAAAGACTATAAAACCCGTATTCACCCAACCTGCCGCAGCACAGCAACCGCAGGTGACTCCTGCTACTTCAGCGTCTCAGACTGCTGTTCATCAACAAACGCCTGTTCGTCAGCCGCAGACATCTGTGGCAACGCAAGCGGTATCATCATCTATATCATCTTCTTCGAATTCCACTACTTCCGTTCCGTCTCAAAGTGCGGGAATTGCTCAGGGAGGGCAGGGAGAACGGAAGATTCCTGTCATGAAGATGTCCAGCCTGGGGGTATCTATAAAGAATCCGCAGCGTGATCAGGTTGCTCAGAAAGAAACGATGCCACAGTCTGCTAAAGTACAACAGGCTGTAGAAGAGGATTTTATCTTTAATGACCGTGATTTGAATTTCTATTGGCAGCAGTATGCCGGTCAGTTACCGAAAGAGGAAGATTCTCTTACGAAACGTATGCAGATGCTTCATCCGGTATTGCTCAATAACTCGACGACTTTTGAGGTAGTAGTGGACAATGAGATTGCTGCAAAGGATTTCAGAAATCTGATCCCTGAATTGCAGAATTATCTTCGTGTCCAGTTAAAGAATAGTAAAGTGGTGATGACAGTGCGGGTTAGTGAACCAACAGAAACGGTACGTCCCGTCGGTCGTGTAGAAAAGTTTCAGATGATGGCTCAAAAGAATCAGGCATTAATGCAGTTGAAAGACGAGTTCGGATTGGAATTGTACTAGTCCTTAATGGAGGGGTATAAAAATGAGCCACATTCGATTGATTATTGTTTGATAAGAAATCGGATGGGCTCTTGGTCTTAATGTAATCTGTTGTTCATGCGGTTTTCATATCCGTCTGAAGGCATTTTGTAAGGCATGACAATCCACAAGATAATATAGATGATTACACCAGCGAAAGCTGTGAAGAATGTGGCTAATACGTATACGATTCTTAATAAAGTTGGGTCCCATCCAAAATATTCGGCTATTCCGGCACATACACCTGCAATCATCCGATTGGAAGATCGGGTCAGTTTCTTTTCATTTTCCATATTTATTGTATAATTGTTTAGTATAAGTTTGTTACTTATCAGAGTTTACTTTATCTATTGTTTATGACTTTTATGGGTCTGAGTTCTTTCCATACTCTAATCGATAAAAATGCTTTGCGCAAAGATATAATAATTAGTTGGTATAATTCTATTTCTTATATTTTTCTTCTGCCTGATGCCCTCTATAATAATATGGGAGCGAGTTACTCATAGATGTTATTTTCGTATAAAGACTAATTCTGTGAGCGGAATTCATTGGGGGTGCAACCTGTAACCCGCTTGAACATCCGGCTTAGATGCTGCGGATATTGGAATCCCAATCCGTAAGCAATTTCACTTGTAGTCTTGTCTGTTGCCAGCAAAGCCTCTTTAGCGCGTTCGATCAGTTTATTCTGGATATATTCCGAGGCGGTCTGTCCCGTCTGTTTTCTAATCATATCTCCGAAATAGTTGGCTGACAGAAATACTTTGTCGGCAAAGTATTTAACGGTAGGCAATCCCTCTCGTAGCGGAGTCTCGTTGTCGAAATACTCATCCAGCAACCGCTCGAAACGGACGATGATATCTTTGTTCACTTCTTCGCGTGTTGTGAACTGTCGTTCGTAGAAACGCATGCAATAATCGAGCAGTAGTCCGATATTGGCACAAATTAGTCGGCGGCTGTGCTTGTCTATGTTGTGTTTCAGTTCTATTTCAATCTTATGCAGGCAATCCATCACGGTCTCCCGTTCCTCTTCTGAAAGGTGTAATGCCTCACGGGTTTCGTAGGAAAAGAAAGAATAGTTCTTGATCTCCTGACCGAGTGCCGTGCCACGAATCAGATCGGGGTGAAACAGGATGCCATGAGCATTTGGTTGGACATCTTTAATCATCTTTGTCTCTACTATTTGGCCCGGAGCAAAGCTGACAATCGTACCATCCTGATAGTCGTAACTCTGACGCCCATACATGATATTTCCACAGTAGGTATCTTTCAAGTAAAGAGCATATACGCCGTAGTTGATTTTGCAATGTTCCGGCCATTGCGTTGCTTTTGACAGATCAACAACACTAACCAACGGGTGTCGTGTTTCAAGTCCGAAAAGTTTGTTGTATTTATCTACCTCATCAAGTTTAATGACCTCTTCCATAATCCTTTCTTTTATATTCTTTATCGCAAATATAATTCATTTTATTTGAATTATAGATGGCTTTATTACAGAATCGAGGATTTGGGTACAAATATCAGTAAATCATATACAAGCCCACTCGTTTTATCGCAGTAAATTTGCAATCAGAAGTTTAACAATGAAAAAACGAAATGATTATGAATAAACTCCTTTTATTTTCAGTATTTAGTATTTTAACACTCAATGTTATGGCACAAGAAAAGATAGTACAGACGGCAGGACGCGACCAGTTAGGAACGTTTGCCCCCAAGTTTGCGGAACTCAATGACGATGTTCTCTTTGGAGAAGTTTGGAGCCGCACTGACAAACTCGGTCTGCGTGACCGCAGCTTAGTAACCATTACCTCCCTGTATCAGTATGGGAATCACGGACAATTCGCTCGTTTATCATCTTCAGTCGGCGAAGAAGAACGGCATTACCCGCACGGAGATCGCAGAGATTATCACTCATATAGGTTTTTATGCAGGTTGGCCGAAGGCGTGGGCGGCGTTCAATTTGGCAAAAGGAGTATGGTCTGAAGATATTGTTGGTGAGGATGCCAAAACAGCTTTCCAGCGTGAGATGATTTTCCCTATTGGCGAACCCAATACAGCCTATGCACAGTATTTTATTGGTAACAGTTATCTTGCTCCGGTTTCGCGCGAGCAGGTGAATATCTCTAACGTTACTTTTGAACCGCGTTGCCGCAATAACTGGCATATTCACCGTGCAACGAAAGGTGGCGGACAGATGCTTATCGGTGTAGCCGGTCGAGGCTGGTATCAAGAAGAAGGTAAACCGGCGGTAGAGATTCTGCCTGGTACGGTTATCCATATTCCTGCCAATGTGAAACACTGGCACGGAGCTGCTGCCGACAGTTGGTTTGCTCATCTGGCTTTCGAAGTTTCCGGTGAAAACACTTCCAATGAGTGGCTTGAACCGGTTACAGATGACGAGTATAACAAACTCGAACAGACTAAACGATGATTTTTGTTAATCCTGTTTTATCTTTTGAAAGGAAATAATATGACTACCGAGGAATTTAAGGAATATGTAAAGACGCGCAAGGCGCTTAATACAGAAGAAATACATCGTTTGATGGACGATATGAGCAATGAGGCAAGACGTATCACCTTCCAACTGAATACGGTATATCATACACCGGACGAAGTGCGCCGATTACTCTCCGGGTTGTTCGGTTATCAGGTGCCATCGTCGCTCCGGGTCTTTCCACCGTTTTATACGGATTTCGGTAAGAATATTACCGTTGGTGAGGGTGTGTTTATTAATGCCTGCTGTCATTTTCAGGATCATGGTGGTGTGACTATTGGCGATGGTTGCCAGATCGGGCATAATGTCGTTTTTGCTACACTTAATCACGGGTTGGCTCCGCAAGACCGTAAAACGACTTATCCTGCACCTATCGTACTCGGCAAGAATGTATGGATAGGTTCTAACGCGACGATTCTTCAGGGAGTGACTATCGGTGATAATGCTGTTGTAGGTGCCGGAGCTGTAGTGACAAAAGATGTGGCGGCGAATACGGTTGTAGGTGGCATTCCTGCACATTTTATCAAAGTAATAGAAGAATGAAAACGCCTGTGGAGTTACTCCATCGTGATAATGTCTAAACTAATTAGTGATAAGAAATATTTAAAATCAAAATAAAATGAAACAGATTATATTCATATTTATGAGTCTTCTTTGCTTTAGCTGCTCATCAAAAGCGCAGAATCAAACAACGGATACTAATATGCAATCCGATAGAAAAATCTTAGTCGCCTATTTCTCTTGTACTGGAACTACAGAAAAAGTTGCCGATGCCATTGCAAAAACGGTTGGCGGCAAACTTTACCGGATAACTCCCGCTACGGCTTACACTTCAGCTGACCTCAATTGGAACAACAAGAGTAGCCGTAGCTCAGTTGAAATGACGACTGAAAATTCACGTCCGGAATTGGGTGGAGAAACACTTAATCTGAAAGATTATGACGTGATATTCCTTGGTTACCCGATATGGTGGAATTTATGTCCGCGTCCGGTCAATACATTCCTTGAGAAATATGATTTCTCCGGTAAAACCGTTATTCCATTCGCTACTTCCGGAGGAAGTTCGATAACTAATAGTGTAAAACAGCTCAAGAAACTTTATCCAAAAATTACATGGGGAGAAGGGCAGTTGTTGAACGGAAGCGTCAAGCAAGCCGGAGAATGGGCGAAACAGATAATCAGGTAACTGTGTGGAAGGGTGTAGGATTATCAATAAAAAAGGAGAATGATTTTACTCATTCTCCTTTGCGGTGCGTACGGGACTCGAACCCGTGACCCCATGCGTGACAGGCATGTATTCTAACCAACTGAACTAACGCACCAAATTTTATTTTGACTAACTCATTTTATTTCTTTCAGCCTCTCTATTGAAGAAGCGGTGCGTACGGGACTCGAACCCGTGACCCCATGCGTGACAGGCATGTATTCTAACCAACTGAACTAACGCACCAGAATTTCAATTTATTAATCTGCATCTCTCTCGATTGCGGGTGCAAAGGTAGTTGTTTTTTGTAAACCTGCAAGCGTTTTGAGAAAAGATTTTTTCAATAAAAAACGAGAAAAATGCTTAGTGTCTCATTTTGAGTGCTTTTGTAATGAAAAAAAATATTCGTTTTCCTTCAGATCGAATAGTAAGGGGATCCGATCTTTATAGTGATACTATTGCGATGAAATGCCGCCACTATCCGAAGGCAATGATGTCACTATCCTAAAGTTTGTCATTCTTTTCATAGAAAATAGCTCCCGATATCTTTCTATCTGTAAGAAGTCACCGTTTTTATATCAACTTTCTGCTTGATTAATTCGTAATTTTGCAATAAATCGTTATTTTTGCGGACTAAAATTAAAAAGGTAGAAAAGATTCTGCCTGGAATCGTTAATTAGTAAAAAGAATGATGACAACAGCCAAACTGTTATTGCACTGTCCCGACAAACCGGGAATCCTTGCGGAAGTGACAGACTTTATTACGGTAAACAAAGGAAATATTATCTATCTGGATCAGTATGTAGATCATGTAGAGAACATCTTCTTCATGCGTATTGAATGGGAACTGAAAGATTTTCTGGTTCCACAGGAGAAAATTGAAGATTATTTCAGAACTCTCTACGGGCAAAAATATGAAATGGATTTTCGCCTTTATTTCTCTGATGTAAAACCACGTATGGCTATTTTCGTTTCCAAGCTGTCACACTGTCTTTTCGATATATTGGCACGATATACAGCCGGAGAATGGAATGTAGAAATACCTCTTATTATAAGTAACCATCCGGATTTGCAGCATGTAGCAGAGCGGTTCGGAATTCCTTTCTATCTGTTTCCTATTACAAAGGAGACGAAAGAAGAACAGGAGCGTAAGGAGATGGAACTGCTTGCCAAGCATAATATTACATTTATTGTATTGGCGCGCTATATGCAGGTAATTTCCGAGCAGATGATTAATGCTTATCCGAATAAGATTATTAATATACATCACTCTTTCCTTCCTGCGTTTGTAGGAGCGAAGCCTTATCATGCGGCATTCCAGAGAGGTGTGAAGATTATCGGTGCAACCAGTCACTATGTAACGACTGAATTGGATGCCGGACCGATTATTGAACAGGACGTGGTGCGTATTACTCATAAGGACGCTATTGAAGACCTTGTAAATAAAGGAAAGGATTTGGAAAAAATCGTTCTTTCACGTGCAGTACAGAAGCACATCGAACGTAAAGTTTTGGCTTATAAAAATAAAACAGTAATATTTAGCTGATGAAAGTAGCAGTTGTAAAATACAATGCCGGCAATATTCGTTCTGTAGATTATGCCTTAAAGCGGTTAGGTGTAGAAGCGGTGATTACTGCTGATAAAGAAGAACTCCAATCGGCTGATAAAGTCATTTTTCCCGGAGTGGGAGAGGCGGAAACTACCATGAACCACTTGAAAGCTACGGGACTGGACGAACTGATAAAGAATCTCCGTCAGCCTGTATTGGGAATTTGTCTCGGTATGCAATTGATGTGCCGGTATTCCGAAGAAGGAGGAGTCGATTGTTTGAATATCTTTGATGTGGATGTGAAACGTTTTGTCCCGCAGAAACATGAAGATAAAGTGCCGCACATGGGATGGAACACCATTGGAAAAACGAATAGCAAATTGTTTGAAGGCTTCACCGAAGAGGAGTTTGTCTATTTTGTGCATAGCTTCTATGTGCCGACCTGCGACTTTACTGCTGCTACAACTGATTATATTCACCCGTTCAGTGCTGCGTTGCATAAAGATAACTTTTATGCTACCCAGTTCCATCCGGAGAAAAGCGGCAAGACAGGAGAGAAGATTCTGACAAATTTCCTGAACCTCTGCCGGTAACAGTATGGATGATGTGTCATGAAAAACATTTCGATGTTTGAAATAAATATTTAGTGAATCGTCAAATAGTAAATAAATAGATGATAGAAATTATTCCAGCCATTGATATTATTGATGGGAAGTGCGTACGCCTTTCCCAGGGAGATTACGATAGTAAAAAGGTATATAATGAGAACCCGGTGGAAGTAGCTAAGGAGTTTGAAGCGAATGGTGTCCGCAGGCTTCATGTGGTAGACTTGGACGGCGCTGCTTCTCATCATGTCGTTAACTATCGGGTGTTGGAACAGATTGCGACACGTACTTCTCTCGTTATAGATTTTGGTGGTGGAGTAAAGAGCGATGAGGATTTGAAAATTGCTTTTGAGAGCGGTGCGCAGATGGTAACCGGAGGAAGCATTGCGGTGAAAGACCCGGAATTATTCTGCCATTGGCTGGAAATATACGGAAGTGAGAAGATCATTTTGGGAGCAGATGTAAAAGATCATAAGATAGCCGTCAATGGTTGGAAAGACGAAAGCGCCTGTGAGCTTTTTCCGTTTCTGGAAAATTATATGGATAAAGGTATACGAAAAGTAATCTGTACGGATATTAGCTGTGATGGAATGCTGAGTGGCCCTTCTAGCGATTTGTATAAAGAGATGTTGGCAAAATTCCCCGATCTCTATCTGATGGCCAGTGGCGGGGTAAGCAAGGTGGATGATATTGTCGCTTTGGATGAGGCTGGTGTTCCTGGAGTTATTTTTGGTAAAGCATTGTATGAAGGTCATATCACCTTACAAGATTTGAGAATCTTTTTATAATTCGCATATCAGAATATACCTTATATAATAAGGAGAAGTTATATAAGAGGATTTGATGAAATAAGAAAAATTTAAGAAGCAAGCTTAGGCATATAGATAGGTTGTAAATTGTTGAACAGTAAATAAAATAAGATTGTGTTAGCAAAAAGAATAGTACCTTGTCTGGATATAAAAGACGGACAAACCGTGAAAGGAACGAATTTTGTCAACTTGCGCCAAGCCGGTGATCCGGTGGAGCTGGGCCGTGCTTACAGTGAACAGGGAGCAGATGAACTTGTTTTCCTGGACATTACTGCAAGCCATGAAGGACGTAAGACTTTTACGGAATTGGTAAAACGGATTGCTGCTAATATCAATATCCCGTTTACCGTAGGGGGAGGGATCAATGAATTGAGTGATGTAGACCGTCTGCTGAATGCGGGAGCAGATAAGATTTCCATCAATTCTTCCGCTATCCGTAATCCCCGATTGGTTGATGAGATTGCAAAGAATTTCGGCTCACAGGTCTGTGTATTGGCGGTAGATGCGAAACAGACCGAGAACGGTTGGAAATGTTACTTGAACGGAGGACGCATCGAAACGGATAAAGACCTGTTCGAGTGGACTAAGGAAGCGCAGGAACGCGGAGCGGGAGAGATACTCTTCACGAGTATGAATCATGATGGTGTGAAGACCGGCTATGCGAACGAAGCACTTGCCGCTTTGGCTGGACAGCTTTCTATTCCTATCATTGCATCGGGTGGAGCAGGCAGTAAAGAACACTTCCGTGACGTCTTTTTGCAAGGAAAAGCAGATGCGGCATTGGCAGCCAGCGTTTTTCATTTCGGAGAAATTAAAATTCCCGATTTAAAATCGTATCTTTGCGGCGAAGGTATTATAATGCGTAAATAGTAAATTAAGATATTGAATAAAATGGAATTGGATTTCGAGAAAATGAACGGACTTGTTCCGGCTATCATACAAGATAATGAGACGCGCAAAGTCTTGATGTTGGGCTTCATGAATAAGGAAGCCTATGATAAAACGGTAGAAACCGGAAAAGTGACATTCTTTAGCCGTACAAAGAATCGTCTGTGGACAAAAGGCGAAGAAAGCGGTAATTTCCTTCATGTTGTTTCTATCAAGGCCGATTGCGACAATGATACGTTGCTCATTCAGGTTAATCCGGCAGGTCCTGTGTGCCATACAGGTACAGATACCTGTTGGGGCGAGAAGAATGAAGAACCTGTGATGTTCCTGAAAGCATTGCAAGACTTTATCGACAAACGTCACGAAGAAATGCCCGCAGGCTCTTATACAACCAGCCTGTTTGAGTCCGGAGTCAATAAGATGGCACAGAAAGTAGGTGAAGAAGCAGTCGAGACAGTGATCGAAGCAACCAACGGCACTGACGAACGCCTGATCTACGAAGGAGCCGACCTTATTTATCACATGATTGTATTGCTGACTTCAAAAGGCTATCGCATTGAAGATCTTGCGCGTGAACTGCAGGAAAGACATAGCAGTACATGGAAGAAGCATTAATAAGTAAAGATTAGAAATTAACAATTAAAGCGGGAGTCGGTATGGATGACGAGGCGTTGATACGATATAAGAACGTAGAAATCCATCAACAGGAACTCTGTGTGCTGAGTGATGTAAATCTGGAATTGCACAAAGGAGAGTTTGTCTATCTGATCGGAAAAGTAGGCTCGGGAAAGACGAGTCTGCTCAAGACCCTTTATGGCGAACTGGATGTAATTGACGGTGAGGCTAAGGTACTGGATTATAATATGCGGTCTATCAAACGTAAGCATATCCCGCAATTGCGCCGCAAGTTAGGCATTGTATTCCAGGATTTTCAGTTGCTGACAGACCGTACCGTTTACAATAACCTGGAATTTGTACTTCGTGCCACAGGCTGGAAGAACAAACAGGAAATCAAGGAACGTATTGAAGAAGTGCTCAATTTGGTAGGAATGTCCAATAAAGGATACAAACTGCCGAACGAACTTTCCGGTGGCGAACAGCAGCGCATTGTGATTGCACGTGCCGTACTCAATTCTCCGGCCATCATCCTGGCGGATGAACCGACCGGAAACCTGGATACGGAAACGGGGAAATCGATTGTTGAATTGTTGCATAATATTTGCAGTTCCGGTTCATCCGTTGTGATGACCACGCACAATCTGCAATTGTTGAAAGAATATCCGGGTCGGGTGTATCGTTGTGCCGACCATCAGATTGTCGATGTGACCGATGAATATATGCCCCGGCAGAGAACAATAGAAATAGATTTAAATATAGATAACTAAAACAGTAACGAAAATGAAAGTTTTAAAGTTTGGAGGAACTTCCGTAGGTTCTGCTCAGCGCATGAAGGAAGTAGCCAAATTGATTACCGATGGTGAACAGAAGATTGTTGTTCTTTCTGCTATGTCAGGAACAACAAACACATTGGTGGAAATTTCGGACTATCTGTATAAGAAGAATCCGGAGGGTGCCAACGAGATTATCAATAAGCTGGAAGCTAAATATAAACAGCACGTTGATGAGCTATTCGCAACTCAGGAATATAAACAGAAAGGTCTCGAAGTCATCAAGTCTCACTTCGACTACATCCGCTCCTATACGAAAGACCTTTTCACTTTGTTTGAAGAGAAAGTGGTTTTGGCGCAAGGAGAGCTGATCTCTACGGCAATGGTGAACTTCTACCTGCAGGAATGCGGTGCGAAGTCCGTACTGCTTCCGGCTTTGGAATTCATGCGTACTGATAAGAACGCGGAGCCGGACCCCGTATATATTAAGGAGAAGTTGCAGGCACAGCTCGAACTTTATCCGGATATGGATATCTACATCACGCAAGGTTTCATCTGCCGCAATGCTTATGGTGAGATAGACAATCTGCAACGTGGCGGTAGCGATTATACGGCTTCTCTGATCGGAGCAGCGGTGAATGCTTCCGAAATTCAGATCTGGACAGACATTGACGGTATGCACAATAACGATCCGCGTATCGTTGACAAGACAGCTCCGGTACGTCAGCTACATTTCGAAGAAGCAGCCGAATTGGCTTATTTCGGTGCGAAGATTCTGCATCCTACCTGCATCCAGCCGGCTAAATATGCCAATATTCCTGTACGTTTGCTGAATACGATGGATCCGACCGCTCCCGGCACATTGATTTCCAATGATACAGAGAAAGGAAAAATCAAAGCAGTAGCCGCCAAAGATAACATCACTGCTATCAAGATCAAATCCAGCCGTATGTTATTGGCTCACGGTTTCTTGCGTAAGGTGTTCGAAATCTTCGAAAGCTATCAGACATCCATCGATATGATCTGTACTTCGGAGGTCGGTGTTTCTGTAACGATAGATAACACGAAACATCTTAATGAAATTCTGGATGACCTGAAGAAATATGGAACGGTAACCGTTGATAAAGAAATGTGTATCATCTGCGTTGTAGGTGACCTGGAATGGGAAAATGTCGGTTTTGAAGCCAAAGCGCTTGATGCGATGCGCGACATACCGGTGCGAATGATTTCATTCGGAGGAAGCAACTATAACATCTCCTTCCTCATTCGGGAGTGCGACAAGAAGGCGGCTTTACAGTCGTTGAGCGATATGCTTTTCAACGGCAAATAATTCCATCAATAATATGAGCGCTTTTACCGAACTGATAAAAGCGCTTTTTTTTAACCAACTAAACAAGTTTTTGAATTATGAAGGGAATATTTCCAATCGATAAATTCCGCACTTTGCAGACACCTTTCTATTATTACGATACCAAAGTGCTGCGTGATACATTGTCGGCTATTAACCATGAGGTTGCCAAATATCCTAATTATTCAGTACACTATGCTGTCAAAGCGAATGCCAATCCGAAGGTACTTGCCATCATCCGTGAAAGCGGAATGGGAGCCGACTGCGTGAGCGGTGGAGAGATTCGTGCCGCTATCCGTGCAGGATTCCCGGCCAATAAAGTCGTTTTTGCGGGAGTGGGTAAAGCAGACTGGGAAATCAATCTCGGATTAGAATATGGAATCTTCTGTTTTAACGTAGAATCTATTCCCGAGCTTGAAGTAATCAACGAGCTGGCAGCCGCTCAAAACAAAATAGCCAATGTCGCTTTCCGCATCAATCCGGATGTAGGCGCGCATACTCACGCCAATATCACTACCGGTCTTGCCGAAAATAAATTCGGTATCAGTATGCAGGATATGGATAAAGTGATAGACGTGGCTTTGGAAATGAAGAATATCAAGTTTATCGGCCTTCACTTCCACATCGGCTCGCAGATTCTCGATATGGGCGATTTCGTCGCTTTGTGCAATCGTGTCAATGAATTACAGGACAAGTTGGAAGCACGTCGGATTCTGGTAGAACATATAAATGTCGGTGGTGGTCTGGGGATAGATTACGGCCATCCCAACCGTCAGGCTATCCCGAACTTCAAAGATTATTTTGCCACCTATGCCGGACAACTGAAACTGCGTCCTTATCAAACACTTCATTTTGAATTGGGGCGTGCCGTCGTGGGGCAGTGCGGTACGTTGATATCCAAAGTGCTGTATGTGAAGCAAGGAGCCAAGAAGAAATTTGCCATCCTCGATGCAGGTATGACCGATTTGATCCGTCCGGCTTTGTATCAGGCATACCATAAGATGGAAAACCTGACTTCCGAAGAACCGATGGAAGCGTACGATGTAGTAGGTCCGATATGTGAGTCGTCCGATGTTTTCGGAAAAGCGATTGATCTGAACAAAGTCAAACGTGGAGACCTGATAGCCCTTCGTTCTGCCGGTGCATACGGTGAAATAATGGCTTCCGGCTATAACTGTCGTGAGCTTCCGAAAGGATATACTTCCGACGAGCTGTTGTAAGTAAAGAATGAACCGCCACAATCAAAGTGTGAATGTAGTTTAAAAATGCGGGGTGCATGGAACAATTTGGACTGAAATCTTGTTATTTTTGTAATGAGTTCAAAAAGAAACTACATTAACAACTTAATAAAAAAATACGATTATGATTTCAGAAAAATTACAGAATGCAATTAACGAACAGATTACTGCTGAGATGTGGTCTGCTAACCTGTATTTGGCAATGTCTTTCTATTTCGAGAAAGAAGGTTTCAGTGGTTTTGCCCATTGGATGAAGAAGCAGTCTCAAGAAGAGATGGGTCATGCTTATGCTATGGCAGATTATATTATCAAACGTGGAGGAACCGCTAAAGTTGATAAAATAGATGTTGTTCCTAACGGTTGGGGTAGTCCGTTGGAAGTATTCGAGCACGTTTACAAACATGAATGCCATGTTTCTCAATTGGTAGACAAACTGGTAGACGTAGCTGCTGCTGAGAAGGACAAAGCAACACAAGATTTCTTGTGGGGATTCGTTCGCGAACAAGTAGAAGAAGAAGCTACAGCGCAAGGCATTGTTGACAAAATCAAGAAAGCCGGTGATACCGGAATTTTCTTTGTAGACTCACAATTGGGACAGCGTTAATAAGCTACAAACAGTTAATAAGCTGCAAATAAAAGTTGGGGATATGTCAAAACTCCCCTTTTATCGAAATCACCCTCGTTACAACTTTCTGTGGCGAGGGTGATTTTTAGTTTATGAGAGTTTCGACACACTCTCTTTTTTGTTTACAGGTCATTTCCTGTCTTTATTCTTTCCCTTCTCCATCGTTCCCAGATAAATCTCCAGCGAACGGGTGGAAATCTGTATTTCACGGAAAGACACGCCCAATGAAGCGATAAGCAACAGCAGAGCCACTCCGAATACATAGGCGGACAGCAGTTGCAGTCCGATATAAATGAAAAACATACTGACCACACAGAGAAACAGGCTCGCAATTCCCAGTCCTTGCATGGTGCGGGTCAGATTCAAACGTTTCCGTAAGTTCTCTATTTGCGCTACCGTGATATCCGTAGGATTCTCCATATAGCGGTCGCGCAACTGCCGCACAAGCTGTGCGTACGATAAGAAACGATTGGTGTAAGCCAATAAAATCAGTGAGACTGCCGAGAAAAGAAGGGCAGGAGTCGTGAGAGTCAGTTCTTCCATATATAAATAAAAAAATCTTCCATTGTTATCTTGTCGGCACTTCTAATGCACCCCAATAATAACAATGGAAGATATGAAAAAGTTTTATTTCAATACGCCGAGTTCTTTACCCACTTTGATAAAGGCAGCGATACATTTGTCGAGATGAGCCTTCTCGTGTCCTGCAGAGATTTGCACACGGATACGCGCCTGTTCCTTCGGAACCACCGGATAATAGAATCCGGTCACGTAAATACCCTCTTCCTGCATACGTGCGGCATAAACCTGAGACAACTTCGCATCATACAGCATCACAGCGCATATCGCACTCTGCGTCGGTTTGATATCAAATCCGGCAGCGGTCATCTTGTCGCGGAAGTAATTCACGTTCTCTACAAGCTTGTCGTGCAGCGCATTGCTTTCTTTCAGCATTTTGAACACCTCAAGGCTGGCGCCGATAATGCCCGGAGCCAATGAATTAGAGAACAGATACGGACGGCTGCGTTGACGCAACAGGTCGATAATCTCTTTGCGGCCTGTCGTAAATCCTCCCAGCGCACCACCGAAAGCTTTGCCCAGCGTTCCGGTGTAAATATCCACGCGGCCGTGTGTCTTATACAATTCGCTGACCCCGTGACCGGTGGCGCCTACCACTCCTGCCGAGTGAGACTCGTCTACCATCACCAGCGCATCATATTTCTCGGCCAGATCGCAAATCTGATCCATCGGAGCCACATTGCCATCCATAGAGAATACACCGTCCGTCACGACAATACGGAAACGTTGCGCCTGCGCTTCTTGCAGACATCTTTCCAAATCCTTCATATCGGCATTGGCATAACGATAGCGTTTCGCTTTACACAGACGCACACCGTCGATGATGGAAGCATGGTTCAGCGAGTCCGAGATAATCGCATCCTCCTCGGTGAAAAGCGGTTCGAACACCCCACCGTTCGCATCGAAGCAGGCAGCGTATAGAATCGTGTCTTCTGTCTGGAAATAGTCGGAAATAGCCGCTTCCAGTTCTTTATGAATATCCTGTGTCCCACAGATAAAACGGACGGACGACATACCGTATCCTCGGCGATTCATCATCTCTTGGGAAGCCTTGATCAATCGGGGGTGATTGGACAGTCCCAAGTAATTGTTGGCACAGAAGTTCAGTACCTCTTTACCTTTTACAGTGATGGCAGCTTGCTGCGCACTCTCAATCAGTCGTTCTTCTTTGTAAAGTCCGGCCTCCTTGATTTCAGCCAATGTCTGGCTGAGGAATTCTTGCATTTTACCGTACATGGTGTTTATGTGATTAAGTTATATTGCAAAGGACACAATTTTTCTTGGAATAACAATGTCTTTTTGATTAAAATCTGAAAAAAAAGTGCTTACTTTGCGCACTATTTAAGCTTGATATTCTAAGTCAGAAGAAAAAATGGAACACATTTTGATTATTGGAGCTACCGGACAGATCGGGTCGGAGCTAACGATGGAGCTACGGAAACGTTATGGAAATGCAAATGTTGTAGCAGGTTATATACCGGGTGCAGAGCCTAAAGGAGAATTGAAAGAGTCCGGTCCTTCGGCGATTGCCGATGTGACGGATGCGCAGGCGGTGGCATCTGTGGTAAAAGAGTATCACATTGATACGATTTATAATTTGGCTGCCCTGTTGTCCGTAGTTGCCGAGTCGAAACCCAAGCTGGCTTGGAAGATAGGTATTGATGGATTATGGAATGTGCTGGAAGTGGCACGTGAACAAGGATGCGCGGTGTTCACTCCCAGTTCTATCGGCTCGTTTGGTGCAAGTACGCCTCACACCAAGACGCCGCAAGACACGATCCAGCGTCCGCGTACCATGTATGGAGTCACGAAAGTAACGACAGAGTTGCTGAGCGACTACTATTTTAATAAATACGGTGTCGATACCCGTGCTGTCCGTTTTCCGGGCATTATTTCGAATGTGACCCCTCCGGGAGGAGGTACGACCGACTATGCTGTCGACATTTACTATTCGGCAGTGAAAGGAGAGAAGTTTGTGTGCCCCATTAAGCAAGGCACTTTGATGGATATGATGTATATGCCGGATGCACTGAACGCGGCGATCACGCTGATGGAAGCCGATCCGGCAAGATTGATACACCGCAATGCTTTCAATATCGCTTCCATGAGTTTCGACCCGGAAACGATATATCAGGCAATCAAGAAGCACGTGCCGCAGTTTGAGATGGTTTATGACATAGACCCCTTGAAGCAGCGCATAGCCGATAGCTGGCCCGACAGTCTGGACGACACTTGTGCCCGCGAAGAGTGGGGATGGAAGCCCGCCTACGATTTGGAAAGCATGACGGTGGATATGCTTGAAAAGTTACGAGAGAAATTAAAATAATGAAAAAACTAATTGCAGGGGTCATATTGCTCGGTATACTGAGTTCCTGTGGAAACAAGAAAGCTAAGATTGACCCCTTCGCATCTATTACAAAAGAGGTGGATTCCATCCGGTACAAAACCGATTCAATCCACCAGGAAGAATTGCCGGAAGAGCCGCAGCCCATACAGGCCGACGAGTCTTTCGACGATTTTATCTATAATTTTGCCTCCGACGACGTGTTGCAGCGTCAACGTGTGAAGTTTCCGTTGCCCTACTACAATGGAGACAAGAAGCTGAACATCGACGAACACCATTGGAAGCATGACGACTTATTTACCAAGCAGCATTACTATACGCTCCTGTTTGATAAAGAAGAAGATATGGATTTAGTAGGAGATACTGCGCTTACTTCTGTGCAAGTGGAGTGGATATTCGTGAAGACACGGATGATGAAAAAATATTACTTTGAACGCATCAAGGGAGCGTGGATGCTGGAAGCCATCAATTTGCGTCCTATCGAGCAGGACGACGATGAGGACTTTGTGGAGTTCTTCGGCCGTTTTGCCGTCGACAGTCTTTTCCAGAGCCGGCGCATACGCGAACCGTTGATTTTTGTTACCAGCGATCCGGATGACGACTTCTCCATTTTGGAGACTACGCTCGACCGGGACCAATGGTTTGCCTTCAAGCCGGAACTTCCTTCCGAACGTCTCTCCAATATCAACTACGGACAGAGAAACGACGATAACTCGACAACGAAGATTCTTGCGTTGAAAGGTATCGGCAACGGTTTCTCCAACATCCTGTACTTCCGTCGGAAAGCCGGAGGATGGGAGCTGTATAAGTTTGAAGACACCAGTATATAACCTTTTTAAACTGATAGATTATGTATTCTCTTTTGCCCTACAATACCTTCGGCATTGATGTCAGTGCCTCCCGTTTTCTGGAATACGCCTCAGTAGCGGAACTGAAGGAGTATATTGCGCAAGGTGCCGTTACGACACCTTTTTTGCATATTGGCGGCGGCAGCAATCTGCTGTTTACCAAAGACTACGACGGGCTGATACTGCATTCCCGCATCGGAGGTATCGAAGTGACAGCCGAAGACTCTCAGACCGTATCCCTGCGTGTCGGCGCGGGAGTTGTGTGGGATGATTTTGTAGCCTGTTGCGTGGAGCATGGATGGTATGGAGCGGAGAATCTTTCGTTGATTCCCGGTGAGGTGGGAGCGAGTGCCGTGCAAAATATCGGAGCCTACGGAGTGGAGGTGAAAGACCTGATAACGGCGGTAGAGACAGTGAACATTCAAGGATATGAGCGTGTTTACTCTGTCGAAGAATGCGAATATGCCTATCGCAACAGCATTTTCAAGCGTCCTGAGAACAAATCCGTTTTTGTCACTTATGTCCGCTTCCGCCTTAGTAAAGAAGAACGGTACACGCTGGACTATGGAACGATCCGCCAGGAACTTGCAAAGTATCCTGCACCGACGTTGCCCATTGTCCGTAAAGTGATCATTGAGATTCGCGAAAGCAAACTGCCCGACCCGAAAGTGACGGGAAATGCAGGCAGTTTCTTTATGAACCCCATTGTGGCGAAAGAAAAGCTGGAAGCCTTGCAGCGGGGCTATCCCCGCATACCTTACTATGAGCTTCCTGACGGGCGTGTGAAAATCCCTGCCGGATGGATGATCGACCAATGCGGATGGAAAGGAAAATCCTTAGGACCCGCCGCCGTCCACGATAAACAAGCATTGGTGTTGGTGAATCGGGGTGGAGCGAAAGGCAGTGACATTATCGCACTCTCAGATGCGGTGCGGGCTTCGGTACGCGATAAATTCGGTATTGATATCCACCCGGAAGTAAACGTAATTTAATGAAGTATGAAGGTAAGAATCATTGGAAGTGGAACATCGACAGGAGTGCCCCAGATTGGTTGCACATGTGCAGTTTGTACTTCTGCCGATCCGAAAGATAACAGGTTGCGTGCCTCTGCCATTGTAGAGACGGAAGATGCGCGCATATTGATAGATTGCGGTCCCGACTTCCGGGAGCAAGTACTGCATCTCCCTTTCGAGAAGATAGACGGAGTGCTCATTACGCATGAGCATTACGATCATGTGGGCGGGCTGGACGATCTTCGCCCGTTCTGCCAGTTTGGTTCAGTTCCTATTTATGCGGAAGAATACGTGGCACGCGGATTGCGTTCGCGTATGCCCTATTGTTTTGTGGAACATTCGTATCCCGGTGTCCCTAATATCCCTTTGCAAGAGATTGTGGCGGGACAACCCTTTTACATAAACCATACCGAAGTGCTTCCCTTGCGTGTGATGCACGGGCGGTTGCCGATTCTCGGATACCGGATCGGAAAACTCGGTTATATCACCGATATGCTGACCATGCCCGAAGAATCCTATGAACAATTGGCAGGCGTGGATGTTCTGATTGTGAATGCACTCCGCATAGCCCCGCATCCTACACATCAGAATCTGGAGGCGGCTTTGGCGGTTGCGCGGCGCATTCAGGCAAAGAAGACATACTTTATACACATGAGTCATGATATGGGCTTGCATGCCGAAGCTGAACGGAGACTTCCGGAGAATATTCACCTGGCATTTGACGGATTGGAAATCCTTCTTTAGTTGTCGGTGAATTTTTTAGCAAAAGTTTTGTTTTCTTTGTAGAAATTATTATTTTTGCACCGAGCCGATAAACAGCGAATATTATGAAACTTCGTACGATAGTGAAAATAGCGGTCACTTCTTCTGTTGTACTTCTGTGCGCAGGTTTCGTCATGTACTCTTTTTTCAGGCTGTCGGCGGCTGACGGACAGAGAAATTTCAATCTTTACGAGCTGGTTCCCGCCACTACTTCGGCAGTGTTTGCTACCGATGATGTGCTTGAGTTTGTGACTGAAACCGACAATCTGACTTGCAGCAAAGAACGGCAATACCTGTATGTATCCAAGCTGTTTTCCTACTTAAAACATTCCCTGTACGAACTTTCCGAAGATAGTCCCCACGGATTGAGTCGGCAAATGAATCAAATGCTGATAAGTTTCCATGCTCCGGACAGTGAACGCGACCAAGTGCTCTATTGCAGATTGGGAGAAGGAGATAAGGAGTTGATAGACAGATTCGTGCGAAAATATATTTCATCACTCTATCCGCCGAAAACCTTCGATTACAAAGGAGAAAAGATAACAATCTACCCGATGGCGGACGGTGATTTCCTCGCTTGCTATCTCACGTCCGATTTCATGGCGTTGAGCTTCCAGAAAAAACTGATAGAAGAAGTAGTCGACACCTACAAGAAGGGAGATTCTCTGGCGGATGATCCTGCTTTCATGCAGATAAACGCACCGAAGAAAAGCAGAGCGGTCGCTACCATTTATACCCGTGTGAACGGCATGATAGGGTGGACGGAGTTTGACATGAAGATGAAGGACGATTATGTCTATTTTACAGGTGTCAGCCATGATCCGGATACCTGTTTCGCCTTTGTCAACCAGCTTCGGCAACAAGAATCTGTCAAAGGATTTCCGGGCGAAGTGTTGCCTTCCACCACTTTCTATTTTAGCAAGCAAAGCGTTACGGACTGGACCTCTCTGCTTGCCTATGGCGACAGTCGTGAATATATACCGGCAGGGGTAGATGATGATAGCGGAATGCAGGAAAGAAACCGTGAAATCTCGCGTTATCTGATGGAAAACACCGGGCATGATTTAGTGACCTGTCTTTTCCAGCGGGAAGATACATTGCGGGACGCGGCGGCTGTGCTGAGTCTTTCTGTACCCGATGTGACGGAGGCTGAGAGGATGATGCGCTCCCTGACAAATACGGCATCCGCTGTAGAAAGGCATAAGAATCCCCGTATAACTTTTTGTTATACTGCGGATAAAGCCTATCCTGTCTACCGGCTGCCTCAGACAACGTTGTTTACGCAACTTTCCAGTTTCGCGGAGCCGACTTCGGAACTGTACGCTGCCTTTTATGCCGGTCGTCTACTATTGGCACCGGACGAAGACAGTCTGTCGGACTATATACTCCGGTTGGATAAAGGCGAAGTGCTTGACGGTGCTGTTACCTATAAAGCGGGGATGAGTAACCTGTCCGATTCTTATCACTTTATGCTGATGGCAGATTTCGAACACCTCTTCCGGCAAGTGGAAAAACAGGTCTGTTTCGTGCCCGATTTCTTTGTGCGCAATGCGGAATTTTTTCGCAATTTCATACTTTTTGCTCAGTTCACTTGTGCTGATGAAGTGGCATATCCCACCATCGTTTTGAAGTATAAAGCCGACTAAAGACAAGCTGGAAAAATCATTTCGGGTTGATTGGAAAAAGATTTCCGAACGAAGAAAAACCGGATTTGAAAAGAGGAAAAACAGGTGAAAAAACTACCTGCGAAAAAACGCTGTTTTTGCAAAAACTAAAAGCGCTGAAACGCCTTCTGGCAGGGCGCAAAAACCCAACCATAACCCAACCATAACCCAAGAGAAGAGAAAAGAAGAGATTAGAAGAGAATAGAAATACTATCAGCGATAGTATTTCTGGGTTTTGGTTGCCGACGTTATTGCTGACCTTTTTTCACCTGTGGGCTTATTTCCCTGAGCCCGTGTCCGGGTGTTGTTCATCTGTGGGCTGAGAGGTGTTTACCTGTGGGCGGAATCTTTACAAAGTGCGGGCATAAAAAAACTCCCGGCAAAAATCAAATTCACCGGGAGTTTTTCAGTGCGTATCGTTACGCCTTGATTTTTTTGTTTAGAAAGGCAGATCGTCTTTCGCGTCGCCCGGAGTAAATTCCGGAGTAGCGGACGGAGCCGGAGGAGGAACGGGAGCACCCGGAGCCATTGGAGCGCCTGCGCCTACACGTTCGACTTTCCATGCACGGATACTGTTGAACCAACGATCCTGCCATTGACGGGCGTCAACATCAAATGATACGGTCAGTTCTTCGCCCATTTGAATATTGAACTGCTCGATTTTGTCTGCGCCGAATACGTCGAAACACATTTTACGCGGATATTGGTCGTGATTTTCGATAACGAACTCTTGTGATTTCCACTCGTTGCCGCTTGTTCTTGATACTCCACCTCTCGGAGGGAGAATAGCGATGATTTTTCCTGTAAATTCCATTGCGATTAATTTAAATTCTGCGGCGAAGTTACGACTTTTTAGGAATATCCCTCACACAAAGACTGTTTTTTCTTTTGTTTTATTGGGTTGCCCGAATCTTTTTTCGTAACTTTGTGCGTTAGAATATTTAAAACTTAAATACACGAAAATATATGAAATTTATCGTTTCAAGTACTGCTCTTTCTAGCCATTTACAGGCTATAAGCCGCGTGATCAATTCGAAAAACGCATTGCCTATCCTCGATTGTTTTCTCTTCGAACTGGAAGATGGAACATTGTCTGTCACCGTATCCGACAGCGAGACAACGATGGTTACTACCGTAGAAGTGAATGAAAGCGATACGAACGGACGTTTTGCCGTAGTGGCGAAAACGTTGCTGGACGCACTGAAAGAGATTCCGGAACAGCCATTGACGTTTGACGTCAACCCGGACAATTATGAAATTACGGTGCAGTATCAGAACGGAAAATATAGTCTGATGGGACAGAATGCGGACGAATTCCCTCAGTCGGCTACATTGGGAGACAATGCAGTTCGCGTGGAGATGGAAGCGGAAGTGCTTCTGGGAGGTATCAACCGCTCGGTATTCGCGACTGCCGACGATGAACTCCGTCCGGTGATGAACGGTATTTATTTTGATATTACGACAGAAGACATCACGATGGTTGCATCGGACGGTCATAAGCTGGTGCGTTGCAAGACATTGGCGGCTAAAGGCAACGAGCGTGCGGCGTTCATCCTGCCGAAGAAACCGGCTACGCTGCTCAAGAATCTTCTGCCGAAAGAACAGGGCATGGTGACAATCGAATTCGACGAACGCAACGCCGTGTTCATGCTCGAAAGCTATCGCATGGTTTGCCGTCTGATCGAAGGGCGTTATCCGAACTACAACTCGGTAATTCCTCAAAACAACCCCCATAAGTTGACCGTAGACCGCCAGCAGTTGATGGGAGCTTTGCGCCGTGTGTCTATCTTCTCCTCGCAGGCAAGCAGCTTGATCAAGCTCCGTATGCAGGAAAACCAGATTGTCATTTCCGCACAGGACATCGACTTCTCCACCTCTGCCGAAGAAACACAGGTATGCCAATATACGGGAGCTGCCATGAGCATCGGATTCAAATCTACGTTCCTGATCGACATCCTGAACAACATTTCCGCAGACGAAGTTATTATCGAATTGGCCGATCCCTCACGAGCCGGAGTAATCATTCCCGTAGAGCAGGAAGAGAACGAAGACTTGCTGATGTTGCTGATGCCGATGATGCTGAATGATTAATTATTCACCACAGAGGACACAGAGGACACGGAGGAAAATTTCAAATATTTATTAAATACCCCCTCCGTGTCCTCTGTGTCCTCTGTGGTGAAACGAAAAAATAACCAGAAATGAAATTAAATTTGAAAAATCCCATCGTCTTTTTCGATCTTGAGACGACCGGAACCAATATCAACACAGACCGTATTGTTGAAATCTGTTATTTGAAAGTTTATCCGAACGGGAATGAGGAAGCCAAGACTTTGCGTATCAATCCGGAGATGCATATTCCCGAAGCCTCTTCCGCCGTGCATGGCATTTACGATGCGGACGTAGCGGATTGCCCTACTTTCAAGGAAGTGGCAAAGAGCATTGCCCGTGACATTGAAGGATGCGATTTGGCAGGATTCAACTCCAACCGTTTCGACATTCCTGTGCTGGCGGAAGAATTTCTGCGTGCGGGAGTGGATATTGACATGACGAAGCGCAAATTTGTGGACGTGCAGGTGATTTTCCACAAAATGGAGCAACGCACCCTTTCGGCAGCCTACAAATTCTACTGCGAAAAGAATCTGGAGGACGCGCATACGGCGGAGGCGGACACACGTGCCACTTACGAGGTGCTGAAAGCGCAGCTCGACCGCTATGACGAGTTGCAGAACGATATCGCGTTTCTGGCGGACTACTCCAGCTACTCCAAGAATGTAGACTTTGCCGGTCGCATGGTCTATGATGATAATGGAGTGGAAGTGTTCAACTTCGGAAAGTACAAAGGAATGTCTGTAGCTGAGGTCTTGAAGAAAGATCCCGGATATTACAGTTGGATTTTGAACAGTGATTTCACGCTGAATACGAAAGCGGTATTGACAAAAATCCGTCTGCGTGAAATGAGCAATCTGATAACGAAATAATGCTAAAAGGAAAAAAGATAATTCTTGGAATTACCGGCAGTATTGCCGCGTATAAGGCTTGCTACATCATTCGTGGGCTTATCAGGCAGGGAGCGGAAGTGCAGGTCGTGATTACTCCGGCGGGAAAAGAATTTATTACTCCCATCACTCTTTCGGCGTTGACCAGCAAGCCGGTCATCAGCGAGTTTTTCGCACAGCGCGACGGAACGTGGAACAGCCACGTAGACTTGGGGCTGTGGGCGGATGCCATGTTGATTGCTCCCGCCACCGCCTCTACCATCGGCAAGATGGCAAACGGGATAGCCGACAATATGCTGATTACAACCTATCTTTCGGCCAAAGCTCCGGTGTTTGTCGCTCCGGCAATGGATCTCGATATGTATGCGCATCCTTCTACCCAGAAGAATCTGGATATTCTCCGTTCGTTCGGCAATCATATCATCGAGCCGGGCACGGGAGAGCTTGCCAGCCACTTGGTTGGGAAGGGGCGGATGGAAGAACCGGAAAATATCATCCGGGTATTGGACGAATTTTTTGCCGCAAACGGTGAGCTGAAAGGAAAGAAGATCATGATTACAGCCGGACCGACGTACGAGAAGATTGATCCCGTCCGTTTCATCGGCAACTATTCTTCCGGGAAGATGGGATTTGCTTTGGCGGAAGAATGCGCCCGTCGTGGTGCGGAGGTGACGTTGATTGCGGGTCCCGTGCAACTGGAAACACGGCACTCCCGTATTCGCCGGATCGATGTGGAATCGGCGGAGGAAATGTATGCGGCTTCGCAAGCGTGTTTCTTCGATTCCGACGCAGCCATACTGTGTGCCGCGGTAGCCGATTTCCGTCCGGAAATGGTGGCCGGCAAGAAGATCAAGCGCGAGAAAGAAGAAGAGCTGACGCTGCATCTTCGGGCAACCAAAGATATTGCCGCCAGTCTGGGGGCTGTCAAAAGAAAAGACCAGTTGTTGGTAGGCTTTGCCCTCGAAACGAACAACGAGCAGCAGAATGCCGAAGGAAAACTCGAACGGAAGAATTTCGATTTTATCGTGCTCAACTCTCTGAACGACGTGGGAGCCGGTTTCCGTCATGATACCAACAAAATCAGTATCATCGACCGGAAAAACCGTACCGACTATCCGCTCAAGTCGAAGACAAAAGTGGCCGTCGATATTATAGACCGCCTGTCTAATGAATTAAAACACTTAACTCTCAACTCTTAACTCTCAACTCTCAACTTATTCAAATGTTACGTTCACTATACATTCAGAATTACGCATTGATAGAGAAACTGGATATTAGTTTCGACACCGGCTTTTCCGTTATTACAGGTGAGACGGGAGCCGGGAAATCAATTATTCTGGGAGCCATCGGGCTGCTGCTCGGACAGCGTGCCGATGTAAAGTCAATTCGTCGCGGAGCTTCTAAATGTATCATAGAAGCTCGTTTTGATATATCGGCTTATGGGATGCGCCCGTTTTTTGAAGACAATGAGCTGGAATATGATGAAGAGTGCATTTTGCGTCGTGAAGTGCAGGCGTCCGGTAAGAGTCGGGCGTTTATCAATGATACGCCCGCTTCGTTGGCGCAGGTGAAGGAGCTGGGAGAGCAGTTGATTGACGTGCATTCACAACATCAGAATCTGTTGCTCAACAAGGAAGGCTTTCAGTTAAATGTGCTTGATATTCTGGCGCATAACGACACTGCGTTGGAGAAATACCATACCTGTTATGCCGGATGGAAACAGACGGAACGCGAATTGGCGGAGTTAGTCTCGCTTGCCGAGAAAAGCCGTTCGGACGAAGATTACATCCGTTTCCAATTGGAGCAACTCGAAGAAGCCCGTCTTGTGGAAGGAGAGCAGGAGGAGTTGGAACAGGAAGCCGAAATACTGAGCCATGCGGAGGAAATCAAGGCAGGACTTTACCGGGTGGAGCAGGTGTTCGCCTCAGACGAAGGCGGACTGCTTTCTTATCTGAAGGACAATCTGAACACGCTGAACAATCTGCAAAAAGTCTACCAGCCTGCCAAAGAACTGGCGGAACGTATGGAGAGCGCTTATATCGAACTGAAAGATATCGCGCATGAAATCTCTTCGCAGGGTGAATCGGTGGAGTTCAACCCGGCACGGCTGGAGGAAGTGAACGAGCGTCTGAACTTGATCTATTCCTTGCAGCAGAAATATCGGGTACAGACGCTTGATGAGTTGCTGGCTTTGGCGGAAGAATACCGTGTCAAACTGTCCGACATCACTTCATACGATGAACGGATTGCCGAATGGACCGTCCGCAAGGAGGAACAGTTCAAACAGGTGAAGCAGCAGGCTGCCTTGCTGACCAAAGCCCGCGTCAAGGCTGCCCGTGAGGTGGAAAAGCAGTTGGCCACCCGTCTGATTCCGTTGGGAATGCCGAATGTCCGTTTCCAGGTGGAGATGGGATTGAAGAAAGAACCTGGATTGCAGGGAGAAGATACGGTCAGTTTCTTGTTTTCCGCCAACAAGAACGGTACATTGCAGAATATTTCTTCTGTGGCTTCGGGGGGTGAGATAGCCCGTGTCATGCTTTCCATCAAAGCCATGATCGCGGGAGCCGTGAAGTTGCCGACCATCGTGTTTGATGAGATAGATACCGGAGTTTCCGGTGAGATAGCCGACCGCATGGCGGATATGATGCAGGAGATGGGCGAGCAGAACCGTCAGGTGATCAGCATTACCCACCTGCCGCAGATTGCCGCTCGTGGACGGGCGCATTATAAGGTGTACAAGAAAGATAGCGATACGGAAACCAACAGCCATATCCGCCGTCTTACTGATGAGGAGCGGGTGGAGGAGATAGCCCATATGTTGAGTGGCGCTACTTTGACCGAAGCCGCGCTCAGCAACGCCAAGGCGCTGTTGAACAGTGATTAGCGGTGTGGCATTGCCGTTATGGTAATGTATAAATAGTAATTCGTAAATATAGTACAATAGTAAATAAATAAGATGCTTGACAAAAGTGAAATGATTTTCGGCGTTCGTGCCGTGATAGAGGCCATTCAGGCTGGAAAAGAAATAGATAAAATCCTCGTGAAGAAAGATATTCAGAGTGATCTTTCCAAAGAGCTTTTTGCAGCTTTGAAAGGTACGCTGATACCCGTTCAGCGTGTTCCGGTGGAGCGTATCAACCGTATCACCCGGAAGAATCATCAGGGTGTGATCGCTTTCATTTCTTCCGTGACTTATCAGAAGACGGAGGATCTTGTTCCTTTCCTGTTTGAGCAAGGCAAGAATCCGTTTTTTGTAATGTTGGACGGAGTGACTGATGTCCGCAATTTCGGCGCGATTGCCCGTACTTGCGAATGTGCCGCCGTAGATGCGGTGATTATTCCCGCGCGTGGCAGCGCGTCGGTAAATGCCGATGCGGTGAAAACATCGGCGGGAGCGTTGCATACGCTTCCCGTATGTCGTGAACAGAGCTTGCGCTCGACGCTTCAGTTTCTGAAAGACAGCGGCTTCCGTATTGTGGCGGCTACCGAAAAGGGAGATTACGATTATACGAAAGCTGATTATACGGGACCGTTGTGCATCATTATGGGAGCGGAGGATACAGGGGTGTCATACGATAACCTGGCGCTCTGCGACGAATGGGTGAAGATACCGATGCTGGGCACTATCGAGTCATTGAATGTCTCCGTAGCTGCGGGTATCTTGATTTACGAGGCGGTGAAACAAAGAAACAATGAGTAATATTATGAAGAAGATTTTAATTCTACCTTTGGCGCTTTTCTTTCTGGTGCAGGGAAGCATGGCGCAGACCCCTAAATGGGTAGAGAAGGCGAAACGTGCGGTCTTCTCGGTCGTGACCTACGATAAGAATGATAAAATGCTGAATACCGGTAACGGATTTTTTGTCTCTGAAGACGGACTGGCATTATCCGATTTTTCTCTTTTCAAGGGAGCGGAGCGTGCGGTGGTCGTGACGGCGGACGGTAAGCAAATGCCGGTCAGCCGGATATTGGGAGCGAATGATATGTATGATGTCATAAAGTTCCGTGTAGGAATTACTGAAAAGAAAGTGCCTGCGCTGGTGGTGGCGACTGCTGCTCCGGCAGTGGGAAGTGATGCGTGGATGCTTCCTTATTCCACGCAGAAGAGTATCGCCTGCGTTTCCGGCAAGGTGAAGGAGGTATCCAAAGTGGCGGGAGAGTACCATTATTATACATTGAGTATGCAGATGAAAGACAAGATGGTGAGCTGTCCGGTGATGAACGCGGAAGGACAGGTGTTCGGCATTGCGCAGAAGTCGTCGGGGCTTGACACGATAACCACTTGTTATGCGGCAGGGGCGGCTTTTGCGATGGCGCAGAAGATCAATGCCCTTTCTCTGGGGGATGCAACGTTGAGAAGCATTGGTATCCGGAAGGGATTGCCCGAAACGGAAGACCAGGCATTGGTCTATTTGTTTATGGCTTCCTCTCAGATGTCGGGAGACGACTATGGAAAACTCTTGGATGATTTTATCGCTCAGTTCCCGAACAATGCGGACGGGTATCTCCGCCGTGCGAATTACTATATAGCCAAAGGCAAGGATGACCAGTCTTGGTATGATAAAGCCGTTGACGACTTTAACCGCGCGTTGAAGGTGGCTCAGAAGAAAGACGATGCATATTATAATATAGGTAAGATGATGTATTCTTACCAGCTGTCCAAGCCGGAAAAGACGTATAAGGATTGGACGTATGATACCGCTTTGGAGAATGTCCGTCAGGCGATAGCTATTGATCCGTTGCCTGTTTACATTCAGATGGAAGGCGATATCCTGTTTGCCAAGCAAGACTATGCAGGTGCTTTGGCTGCTTATGAGAAAGTAAACGCCAGCAATCTTGCTTCTCCCGCTACCTTCTTCAGTGCCGCCAAGACAAAGGAATTGATGAAAAGCGACCCGAAAGAGGTCTTGGCCTTGATGGATAGTTGCATTGCCCGTTGTCCGCAGCCGATAACCGCTGAGTTGGCTCCTTATCTGCTGGAACGTGCGCAAATGAATATGGCGGCCGGTCAGGCACGGAATGCCATGCTTGATTATGACGCCTACCATACCGCAGTGAAAGGACAAGTGAATGATGTATTCTATTATTACCGTGAGCAGGCGGCACTGAAAGCCCGCCAGTATCAGCGTGCGTTGGATGATATCGCTAAGGCTATCGAACTGAATCCTGCCGACTTGACTTATCAGGCGGAACACGCGGTGGTGAATTTGCGCGTAGGCCGTTATGAAGAGGCGGTTCGTATTCTGAATGACATACTGAAAACAGATCCGAAATATGCCGAAGCCTATCGCTTGTTGGGGCTTTGTCAGATACAGTTGCAGAAGAAGGACGAGGCTTGCGGGAACTTTAAGAAAGCTAAGGAATTGGGAGATCCGAATGTGGATGAGCTGATTCAAAAATACTGCAAATAAAAGGAATGTGTCAAAATGAACTGCACCCCAAAAGTTTTGTGTCTAACTTTTGGGGTGCAGTTCATTTGAGGTGAACCCTCGATTTTGATGAAAGGGGAAAAGGGAAGGTTTCAAACCTTCCCTTTTCATTTGGGGACGTTAATTAAAAAACTCTCTCTTTCTCTTTTAATTTTCCCCTTCTGTTCAAGCTCAGGTTGTAGGTTAATGATACATGGTTTGATTTGCTACTTTTTCTTTGTTTTACAGATTAAATACGGGAAAATAGGAAATACTGCACGGGATTCGGTTATTTTTTTATTCTTTTCCTTAAAGAACTTTTTTTATTTTATTTTTTTTATAACTTTGCTTCCATATAATAAATGCACGATGAACAACTCACTTATTTATTAATATAAATTTTATAAATTATGTTCAAAGCTCCTTTTTCTTTTGACGGTCGTATTCGTAGAATCGAATATTTCCTGTCTGGTATTGTTGGTGGTATAGTAACTTGGATCGCTATGCTGTTGGGTGTAGGTACTTTTATTTTTGGTGCTTCCAGCGGTTCTGCCGGCGGCTCCGTATTCGGCTTGCTGATCGGTCTTGCCGCTTTGGTTGCTTCTGTGTGGTTCTCTCTGGCACAGGGCGTGAAGCGTCTGCACGACTTGAATAAATCCGGCTGGTTGATTCTGTTGATGTTCATTCCTATCGTGAATGCTATTTTCGGACTTTATATGTTGTTTGCTGACGGTACTGTAGGTCCTAACCAATATGGTGCTGACCCGAAGAACCGTATGCCTTACCAGGGACAACCTTCTGCTGTCAACGTTACAGTAAACGTATCAAGAGAAGATGTAAAGGTTGAAAAACCGGTTGAAGCTGCTCCTGCACCTGTTGAAACTCCTGCAGAAGAAAAAGCGGAATAATCTTTTCGAATAAATAATAAAAAACCTCCTGTGAAACGAATCTCACAGGAGGTTTTTTGTTTATGTTTCGTTTTCTGATATCAATGAGAGAAATCTACTTATATTGAAAAAGCTAAAATAAAAGAGACGGCTGGATATATTAAAAACGATATTTTATAAAAGGGGGATAGAATATTTTCGTAACTTTGTATCTTATATAAATAACAATTATAGAAATATGAAAAAAGTAATTTGCAGTGAGAAAGCTCCTGGAGCTATCGGTCCGTACAGCCAGGCGATAGAAGCGGGCGGAGTGGTATGTGTGTCGGGACAGTTGCCTATTGACGCCGCTACGGGGCAGATGGCGGAAGGGATAGAAGGACAGACCTGCCAGTCGTTGGAAAATATAAAGCACATTCTTGAAGAGGCGGGATTGACAATGGGCGACATTGTCAAAACCACCGTGTTTCTTCAGGATATGTCCCTTTTTGCGGGGATGAATGGTGTGTATGCCACTTATTTTGACGGAGCTTTCCCGGCACGCTCGGCGATTGCCGTAAAAGCTCTGCCAAAGGACGCGTTAGTAGAGATCGAGTGTATCGCGATTCGCTAACAGATCGGCGACAATGAAACTGCTGCCTCCCACAAAGATGAAGTCTTTCGGGGGGCAGTCTTTTTTTGCCGCCTGCACCGCTTCTACCACAGTGGGGTAAGCGTTGCCTTTCAATCCGGCTTTCTGAGCCAGTTCCTGCAACTCGTTCTCCGGAAGCGCGCGTTTCACGCTGGCTTTGGTGAAATAATAGGTGGCGTCTTTCGGCAATATTTTCAGTACACCGCTGATATCTTTGTCATTGACCATACCGAATACGATATGGATCTTTTTCCCGTCGTTTGCCCGGATAGCTTCGAGCTGCTTGCAGATATACTTGATTCCGTCGACATTGTGTCCGGTGTCGCAGATGATGTCCGGATAACTGTACACCTTCTGCCAGCGTCCCATCAGTCCGGTGAGTTCGCATACATTGGAAAAGCCCTCGAAATAGTTCTTGGGTGAGATGTGGTATCCCATTTTCACCAGTTCGTCAAGGGCGGTTAGGATAGTAAAGCCGTTCTCGACCTGGTAGAGACCGGTGAGCTCCAGAAAAATACCGTCCTGAAAATGATTATTGCTGAGTTTTATCGCGCTTTTTCTTTTGTCGAGTATCCTGTCCATTGCGCGTAGGGCATTGTCCAGATTGAACGTAGACAGTAACTTCTCCAGAGACTTCTCATTTTTCCGGTGTTTGTCTTGTAGCGTTTTGAGCATTTCGAGCCCTTGCCGCGTCATTTCGTAAAAGCTGTTCCTTTCTTTCTGTAATTCCGGATAGCTATATATAGCGACGTCGTTGCCCGCGGCAGTCTGTTTCGCATATGTGATGGGGGCGTTCATCTCCTCCGCTTTCGCGGAGAATACTTTTTTCACCGCTCCTCTAGCCCTTCCGATAACCACCGGTACGCCTTCCTTGATGATTCCGGCTTTTTCTTCAGCGATCTTTTCGAGTGTGCCGCCCAGATACTGGGTATGGTCAAGACCGATGTTGGTGATGACGCATAGGTCCGGACGGATGATGTTGGTGCAGTCCAGACGTCCGCCCATTCCTACTTCGATAACGGCTACATCTACTTTTCTGTCGGCAAAATAACGGAATGCCATAGCGGTGGTAAGCTCGAAAAACGAAGGTTGGAGAGGTTCGAAGAAAGGACGGTGCTTTTCCACAAAGTCAACTACGTATTCTTCGGGCGCCATTTCGCCATTGACGCGGATGCGTTCGCGAAAGTCCACCAGGTGCGGGGAGGTGAATAATCCTACCCGGTAGCCTGCCGATTGCAATACGGCGGCGATAGTATGCGAACAGGAACCTTTTCCGTTCGTACCCGCAATGTGTATCGTTTTGAATTGTTGATGAGGATGGCCGAAATATTCGTCTAATTTTTGTGTGGTTTCCAATCCCGGCTTATATGCTTCTTTCCCTACTTGCTGAAACATAGGTACACTTTCATATAAGTACTTTAAAGTGTTCTGATAGTCCATGTTTTATAATATTTAACGCCGGGCAATCTTTATTGCCCGCTAATTTGTTTATCTTTAGAACCGTCAACCGGACTGCGATAAGTGAGGTTGACGAATTGAGATTGCAAATATCAACATTTAAATCTAAGAAATCATGGGAACTAAGAAAAATTTTGTGCTAGACACCAATGTTATTCTTCACGACTATAATTGCTTGAAGAATTTCCAGGAAAATGATATTTATCTTCCCCTTGTCGTGCTTGAGGAGTTGGATAAATTCAAGAAAGGAAACGAGCAGATTAATTTCAATGCCCGTGAGTTTGTGCGTGAGTTGGATGCGCTGACGAGTGACGAGATTTTCTCGAAAGGAGTGAAGCTGGGCGAAGGCTTGGGACGCCTGTTTGTGGTGACCGGTCAGGTGGAGGCTCCCGAAGTATGGGCTGCTTTTCCGGCGAAGAAGCCCGATCATTTTATTTTGGCGGCAACCGAGTTTCTTGCTTCCAAATATCCGAAAATGAAAACGGTATTGGTGACCAAAGACGTGAACCTGCGTATGAAGGCGCGTTCCATCGGTCTGCTGTGCGAGGATTATATCACGGACAAGGTGGTGAATGTGGATGTCTTTGAGAAATCCAATGAAATCTTTGAAAATATAGATCCGGCATTGATTGACCGTATTTATTCTTCTAAGGAGGGTATCGACTTGAGTGAATTTGATTTTAAGGATCTGATTCATCCTAACGAATGTTTCGTACTGAAGAGTGACCGGAATACGGTGCTGGCACGTTACAATCCTTTTACTCATTCTATCTGCCGGGTGATGAAGGGTAAGAACTACGGAATCGAACCACGCAACGCGGAACAGAGTTTTGCTTTTGAGATTCTGAATGATCCGAATGTGAAGCTGGTAGCGTTGACCGGAAAGGCGGGAACGGGTAAGACGCTGTTGGCATTGGCTGCCGCTTTGGGCAAGCTGACCGATTACAAGCAGATTCTGCTGGCACGCCCTGTCGTTTCGCTTTCCAACAAGGATATAGGTTTCCTTCCGGGAGACGCGCAGGAGAAAGTGGCTCCTTATATGCAACCGCTATTCGACAACTTGAACGTGATAAAACGCCAGTTTGCCGCCAACTCTACCGAAGTGAAGCGTATAGAAGATATGCAGAAAAGTGAACAGTTGGTCATTGAGGCTTTGGCATTTATACGTGGCCGCAGCTTGAGCGAGATGTATTGCATCATCGACGAGGCGCAAAACCTGACGCCGAATGAGATAAAGACCATCATTACCCGTGCGGGAGAAGGTACGAAGATGGTGTTTACCGGAGATATCCAACAGATTGACCAGCCGTATCTGGACAGCCAGTCCAATGGTCTGGTATATATGATTGACCGTATGAAAGACCAGAAAATCTTTGCGCACGTGAACCTGGTAAAGGGAGAACGGAGCGAGCTAAGCGAGCTGGCAAGTAACCTGCTGTAGAAGAAATTAAAAATTGAAAGATGAAGAATGAAGAATTTACTATGCAGCATTAGAGCGCAGATAATCCTTCATTCTTCATTCAACATTTATTCTTCGTTTAAAATAAATTCTTCCTTTAATCTTTATTCTTTCTTCCCGAAGTATTTCAAGAACTGTGTACGTTCAAAAGTATTAATGCCTTGAATATCCTTGATATTCAGCTTGCCTTTGAACTGTGCAATGCTGTTGAAGCCTTTGCGTTCCATCCATGCGGAGAGGAAGCGGTTGGCTTCGCCGATGAATGCGTTCGTATTCTGGTAGATTGCGCTGCAAACTTCTACGGCTGAAGCACCGGCAAGAATAGCCTTGACTACTGCTTCTGCATTGGCCACGCCACCGGAAGCTGCATAGTCGATCTTGTCTACTGCGGCAGATGCTATACCGATCCAACGGAGAGGAGTGGCCAGGTCGGCAACAGTGCTGAATACTTCGCCTGAGATATGCTCCATCTTTTCAATGTTGATGTCCGGCTGGTAGAAGCGGTTGAAGAGAACAACAGCCGCCGCATCGTTGGCATACAACTGATCGATCAGTGCTACGGGATTAGTCAGGTTGTCACCCAATTTCATGATGACCGGAATGCTTACCGTTCTTTTGATGTGGCGGAGAATATCAATGTGACGCTGTTCAAAAGAACCGTATGTATATTGTACGTCCGACTGCAAAGCCAGAATATTGATCTCTATCGCATCGGCTCCGGCTTCTTCTATTTGTTTGGCAAAGTCTACCCATTCGGAATCACTGTAACAGTTAATGCTGGCAATGATAGGAATCGGGCATACCTTTTTGCTTTCTTTTATCAAAGTCAGATATTCGGATAGCTTGTGTTCACGAATGTACTCTGCCAGGTAATCACTGCCTTCCGGATAGAAAGCCGGATCTTTCAGTTGTTCTGCTTCCAGCATGATTTGCTCTTCGAACAGTGATTTCAGAACGATAGCACCGGCTCCGTCTTCGGCCAGCTTCTTGTTTTTGCCGACACTGTTGGTCAGTCCCGAGCTACTGATGATAATAGGGTTCCTGAGGGAAAGCCCTGCGAAAGTAGTTTTTAAATCGGTCATGGTGATAATGATTGGTTAAATATTATATTCTCGTTCTCCGAAAATCTTGCTTCCTACCCGTACTAACGTACTTCCGGAGGCAATGGCTTCGTGATAATCGTGCGACATACCCATCGACAATTCCCGGAAAGCGTCCGAGTCGGCGAACCAGTTTGCTTTAATCTCCTTAAAGAGACTGTTCAATAAACGGAATTCACCGTTGATTTGTTCGATATTATCGGTGTTGCTTGCCATTCCCATCAAGCCGCAGATACGCACGTGTGCCAATGCTTTCCACTCTCCGGCATCCAGCATTTCCCTGCATTCTTCGGGGCTGAAACCGAATTTTGTTTCTTCCTGCGCCACGTGTATCTGCAACAGGCAGTTTACGGTACGTCCTGCCTTGCCTGCCTGCTTGTTGACTTCTGCCAGCAATTTATAGGTATCAATGCCATGTATCATCGCTACGTATGGTATCATGTATTTGATTTTGTTACTTTGCAAGTGTCCGATAAAATGCCATTCGATGTCTTTGGGTAAACTTTCGTATTTAGCTGTCATTTCCTGCACCTTGCTCTCTCCAAAAATACGCTGTCCCGCCTGATATGCTTCTTCTATCGCTTCATTGGGATGGAATTTTGAGACAGCAACCAGCCGGACTCCTTGAGGGAGTTCGGCCAGCACTTGCTTTAAATTGTCAGCAATACTCATTGTTACTTATGCTTTTGACGGATCAAATTCCGGTTTGTCATTCGGTTCGGCGCTGTAAGGATATACATCCATGAGCGGAGTTTCGGATACCATACCGATCTGATAATCTGCCATGGTTCCTTTCATGCCCTCATCCAGCTTTTTCACTGCATCACGCAAGTCGGCAGCTTGTACCAATACTTGAGTGGAAGTCTTTTTTTCCGCACCGCTTTTTTCATCGAGCGTGATAAAAATAAGTTTGCATTTGAACCAGCGGTCGGCACTTTCTTCGTCACTGGGGAATAATTCGCTATAGTTGGCACGTTTGATGTCCGAAACGGTAAATTCTCCGGAGATAAACGGAGTCATTTCTTCGATAATCCGTGCTTCTGCTTCTGTAAAACTGAGTGCATCAACAAGATAAGGTTCAGTTACTTTCTTCTGCATTCCGTTTTCCATTACTTTCTCATAACGGATCTTGCACTCAAACCATGTATGCATTGCCATAATTTTCTTCCTTTTTAATTAATTGATTCATGTAAATTGCCTACAAAGATAAACAAAATACCAAAGTAAGTGCCGAAAGATTTTTATTTTCTTTTATGTAAATTCTTTAGTTCAAATGAAAGCATGACACGGAAAAGTCCGATGATGAGGAATGCGAAAGAGATCATGTAGACTGCATAAAGGGCTCCTATGGCTGGTTGCCACAATATCAGCAATGAGCAGAGGATAGCCAGAATGCCGAATGCCATATACCATCCCCAGTCGCGGGTTCCGTAACGTTTCAGGTCGATGGAATAGCCGGTAGAAGAGAAACCGCGGAACATGAGCCAGAAGGCGATGATAAACGGAATGACTTCCATGCTGACCATCGGATAAGCGATCAGGTAAATGCCTAGGATAAGGTCGATGATTCCTCCTACAACGTACCATCCCCAACTGGGAACACCTTTTTTGTTACTGATGGCGAAAATGATTTCCAAAATTCCGCTGACCAGCATAGATACGCTGAAGATAATACTTAAAGCTATGTAACTGCTTACGGGGGAGAACATGAGCCAAAGGGCTACGATAATATACACGATTCCCAGAAGAAGGGAAGTCCACCAGTTCTTTACTGAATGTTGAATCTCATTGAATACTGTTTCCATACATTTTCTATTTTAAATTGTTACTAGAATAATTTCGTTGTGAGATAACAAATTCAATTTGGAAAAGGTTTTCCGTGAACATATTTTGGGTAATTGTTGTTTCTATATAAAGTAATTTTTAAATAGATATGCATTATGGCAACAACAAATTTCAAAGGACAACCGGTAAAACTGATCGGTGAATTTATACAAGTAGGTAAAGTCGCTCCCGACTTTGAATTGGTAAAAACTGATTTGTCTTCTTTCTCATTGAAAGATCTGAATGGCAAGAATGTGATTCTGAATATTTTCCCAAGTCTGGATACCAGTGTTTGTGCTACTTCGGTACGCAAATTCAACAAGATGGCTGCCGGACTGAAAGATACGGTGGTATTGGCTATCTCCAAAGACCTTCCTTTTGCGCACAGCCGTTTCTGTACAACGGAAGGTATTGAGAACGTGATTCCATTGTCTGATTTCCGTTTCTCCGATTTCGACGAAAGCTATGGAGTGCGCATGGCGGACGGTCCGTTGGCAGGGCTGCTGGCTCGTGCGGTGGTAGTGATCGGAAAGGATGGCAAAGTGGCCTATACGGAACTTGTGCCGGAGATTACGCAGGAGCCAGATTACGATAAGGCATTGGCTGCATTGTAAAGCAGGGGATTGCTTAGGATTAAACGCAGATAAACGCGGATTAACGCAAAAGATTATTTCTATTTGCGAAAATCCGCGTTTATCTGCGTTTAATTTTTTGAGGTTTATTTCTTCTTCATTCCTTTATAAACCAGGAAGGCAACGATAAACACACCGAGGGCAATGAAGCCATAGCCTATTTCGTGACTGTATTCCGTTACTTTGGCAATCAACTGTTCTTCACTCTCGATGCCCGGCACTTTGGACAAGTGGTAACCGATAATGGCTAGAATGGCATTCCACAACCCTGCTCCTAAAGTGGTGTATAGCAAGAAAGTGGTCAACTTCATCCGTGCCAGCCCGGCAGGTATGGAGATCAATTGGCGGACAGCCGGAATCAGTCGGCCGATAAAAGTGGAAAGCGCGCCATGTTTGTCGAAATAAGTTTCAGCGTTGCGCACTTTGGCTTCATCAATAAGGCACATATGCCCGAAACGGCTGTTGGCGAACTTATAGATGATAGGGCGTCCCAACCACTTTGCCAGAAAATAGTTAATCAATGCTCCGATATTGGCTCCGATGGTAGCGAAAACAACCACTAGATAGATATTAAGCTCGTCGTTGACTGCGGCTTTATATGCTGCCGGCGGGATGACCACTTCCGAAGGGAAAGGGATAAAGGAACTTTCGATAGTCATTAATAAAGTGATAGTCCAATAATTCAAATGATCCAGACACCACTGGATAAAAGCTACTGATTCCATGATTTTTAGGGCTAGGGTTTATTAAATTGATGATTATTTTCCTTTGTTTTTCTTATTCTCCTTATTCTCCTTTTTCTCCTTTTTCATACGTGCCAGTATCTTCTTGAATATTTTCCGTTGTTCTTCGTTCTGACATGCATAATTTATCAAACCCGAAAGGGCTTCCTCTGTGACCGGATGCGCGCAGTCGCTGTTATATTTGAAGAAACCTTCTATGTCACCGTAAGCCAGACTGCAAACGCTCAATTTCTCCGCGACGTCTTCAAATTTCGGATCAAGAGCATATACTTTCTCTAAGTAATATTGACTTTCGATCTCATAGTTGTTCTCCATATAGATACAGGCTATCATGTAATACATATCTATGCTGGAATCTATATCCGATAACTTGATGAAGCAGATTCTGGCTTTTTCAAGTTTCCTTTCCAGCAAGTAGATTTTGCCTTCGGTCAGGAGGATTGTCGCGTCTTTCGGATGGATTTTGCTTATTTTCTTACAAGTCTGATGTGCTTCTTTGTATCTTCCCAATTCGGCTAAGGCATTCGCTTTATTGGTATAAATGTCTATTGATAAAGCAGACTCATTACCGTTGCTTTTTTCTAAAAAATCGATTACTTTGTCATAATACTCATTCGCTTTTTCCCAATCTTCTTTGGCGCTGTAACACAGCCCGATAAACATATAGCCCATATCGGGGGAGACGGCCTTGTATTCCATCGCTTTCTTATAATATTCGATGGACTTGTCGAAGTTGTTCAGTTGGAAAAAGGAATGTGCTTTGGTGGTATATGCTTCTCCGTCAGATTCATCGGCTGCCAATGCGAAATCACAGGCTTCGATAGCCTTGCTCCATTTTGACTGGAAGAAGTAGCATTTTGCCAGTCCTGTCCAATAAGGGGTATTATAAGGCTCTATATCAAGTAATTGATTGTATATCTTGATTGCTGAGTCAAATTGTTGGGTAGCTAATGCGTAATCGGCTTGGAGAGCCATAAACTCTTTTGCCTCAGAGTATGTCTTTTCCCCTTTTTCTATCCATTCTTTTGCCATATCGGGATATCCCATTTCCAGATAGAGATAGACAACCTCGCAGATTCTGCCGAGTTCGTCCGCATCTTCAATGGTAGCTAATAATGACCGGGTTTCTTCGAGTTGCCCTTCATTCAGTAACAATTCGGCCTTCAGCATTTTCACTTCGGGATCATATGCTTCGGTGATGGAATCCAGCACCTGTTTTGCTTTCTGCAGGTTTCGGGTGTCCAGATAAAGGTATGCCTGTTCCACTAGCAGGTCGGTGTTTCCCGGATGTAATTGAAGTCCGTAAGTGACGGCTTCTTGCGCTTCCTCAAATTTACTTCTGGAGGCATACCAATCAGAGATATCAGCCAATTGGTCTCCATCCAAATAGAGTTGTCTGTTTTCGGCTTTTGCAGCCTCGTAGTTTGTGATCAGTTTTTCCAGTTCTTTTTTTTCAGACGGAATGTTTTTTCTACTCATTATTTTATATTTTATTTATTGATCTTGCCCCACGTGTCTTTTAATCCCACAGTGCGGTTGAAGATCAGATTTTCCGGTGTTGAGTCCTTGTCAATATTGAAATATCCAATCCGTTGGAACTGTAAGTAGGAGAGGGTGGGCAGTGTAGCTGCGAACTTTTCTATATAGCAGTTAGGGAGAATTTTCAATGAGTCCGGGTTAATAATTTCTTTCATGGCTTCCAGTGCCTCGCAATTCTTCGCTTCGCGGATGGCAGCCAGTTCGTCACGCGGATTTTCTACTTTCCACAGACGGTCGTACAAACGCACCTCTGCTTGTATGCAGTGGTTGCAACTCACCCAGTGAAGCGTACCTTTCACTTTGCGGTTTGCGTCCGGCATACCGCTGCGGGTGTTCGGGTCATATTCGCAGTACACTTCCGTGATCACGCCGTTTTCATCTTTCTTGCAGCCGGTACATTTCACGATATAAGCATTCTTGAGACGTACTTCCTGTCCGGGTGTCATGCGGAAATATTTCTTGGGAGCATCTTCCATGAAGTCTTCACGTTCCATCCACAACTCGCGGCTGAACTCAATCAAGTGGCTTCCCGCTTCCGGATCTTCCGGGTTATTGATGGCCTCCAATTCTTCTACTTGTCCTTCCGGATAGTTCGTGATGACGAGTCTCACCGGATTGATTACTGCGGACACGCGGGTAGCGCGGCTGTTCAGGTCTTCGCGGACAGAACTTTCGAGCAGTGCGATGTCATTCAGCGCGTCGTATGTGGTATAACCGATTTTGTCGATAAACTTATGGATGGACTCCGGAGAGTAACCGCGACGGCGGAAACCGCAGATGGTCGGCATACGGGGATCGTCCCATCCGTTCACCAGCCCCTCTTTTACCAGAGTGAGCAGGTTGCGTTTGCTCATCAGCGTATAGCTCAGGTTCAGTTTGTTGAACTCGGTCTGACGGGGACGGTTGTCATTCAGGTCTTTCCCTTCTTTCAGCCAGTCGATGAAGAGGTCGTAGAGCGGGCGGTGTACCACAAACTCAAGCGTACACAGTGAATGGGTCACCCCTTCGAAGAAGTCGCTCTGACCGTGCGCGAAGTCATACATAGGGTAGGCTTTCCATGTAGTGCCGGTACGGTGATGCGGATGTTTCACCACACGATAAATAATCGGGTCGCGGAAGTGCATATTCGGGTTGGCCATATCGATTTTGGCGCGAAGCACCATAGCGCCCTCTTCAATCTCTCCGCTATTCATTTTCTTGAAAAGTTCGAGACTCTCTTCAATCGGACGGTTGCGGTAAGGGCTTTCCACACCCGGTTGGGTAGGAGTGCCTTTTTGCTGCGCGATCTGTTCGGAACTCTGCTCGTCGATATATGCTTTACCTTCCTGAATCAGACGGATGGCGAAGTCCCATAATTGTTGGAAGTAGTCGGAAGCATAATATTCATTTCCCCAACGGTAGCCTAACCATTGGATGTCTTCTTTGATAGCTTCTACATATTCCACATCCTCTTTGGTGGGATTTGTGTCGTCGAAACGAAGGTTGCATACACCGCCATGTTTTTCTGCAATGCCGAAATCGAGGCAAATGGCTTTGGCATGGCCGATGTGAAGGTATCCGTTTGGCTCGGGCGGAAAACGTGTCTGTACTTTTCCACCGTTCTTACCTTCTTTCAAGTCTTTTTCTACTGCCTGTTCTATAAAGTTCAAGCTCTTTTTTTCACTTGCTACTTCTTCGTTTTTAATATCTGTCATAACGTTTTATGCTAATACATGATTCAGGCTACAAAAGTAGGACATTTTTTTTATTTAACCGGAATATAACCGCTCTTTTTTATAATGTCCTGTCCGTCGGGAGAAAGAATGTACTGAATCAAAGGGTCGATTTCCGCTTTCTTCTTTACATTGTAATAGTAGTAAAGCGGGCGGACGATGGGATAAGTCTTGTTGGTGGCATTCTCTACCGTGGGGGCTGCATAATGTTTTCCGTCGTAGGATACGGAAAGGGTTTTGACACGTGGGGACACGTAGGCAAGTCCGACATATCCGATGGCTCCTTTGGTCTGGCTGACCGACTGGATAATGGCGCCCGTTGCGGGCATGGAAAGGCTGTTCGCCATGTAGTTTTTGTTTTTGAGTACGCTCTCTTTGAAAAATTCATAAGTGCCGGAAGAGGTCTCGCGGGAGTAAACCACAATTTTGCGGTCGTCACCGCCTACTTGCTTCCAATTGGTGATTTTCCCCCGAAAGATGTCTTCCAGTTGTTGGCGGGTGAGTTGCTTTACCGGGTTGGAAGGATGTGCTACTACGGCAAGGGCGTCATACGCCACAACTATTTCGGCTACATCTTCTCCCGCACTCTTGATTTTCATCTTTTCGCTGAACTTGATAGGGCGGGAAGCCATTGCGATGTCCGTCGTGTTGTCCAGTAGCGCGGAAATTCCTACACCGGTTCCTCCGCCGGTCACGGTGACACGGGTGTCTGGGTGTTGGTTCATAAACCGTTCTGCTGTCTGCTGGGCGACAGGTAGTACTGTATCACTGCCTTTGATGCGTTGCGCGCTGGCACTGATTGACAGTAAGGACAGGGCTATTAATAAATTTCTTCTCACTTTCATAAATCTTCTTTTTTGTACGGATGTAAATGAATACGGATGCAAATAAAGCAATCGGATGTTACATTTCTATTGCATCCGGCGGGCAAAAGGTGTTTGTAACGCAAATGTAACAAGATTGAAACACTTCCTTCAAACGTTAGTCACACCTCCTTAATAAGGAGGCGCTTTCTTTGCATCAGAAATCGACAGGTATGAAAAAGTTTTTAGAAAAGATTATAGAAGGGATTCTGACTTGCAGCGGTTTCGTAACAAGTATTACGATTCTGCTGATTGTACTCTTCCTGTTTACGGAGGCTTTCGGGCTATTCAGAAGTAAAGTGATCGAGGAAGGTTATGTGCTGGCGCTGAATAAAAGTAATAAGGTAAGCGTTCTGAGTCCGGCTCAGATAAAGAATGTTTTTGACGGGGAGATAACCAATTGGAAGGAACTCGGTGGGGAAGATCTCCCTATCCGGGTTTTTCGTCTGGAGGATATTACACAATATTATACGGAGGAGGAACTCGGAGCTGCCTATGAGTATGCGGGAGATAAGATAACGGAACTGGTGGAGAAAACACCGGGTATCGTGGCTTTTGTTCCGCAGCAGTTTATCGTTCATCCGGATGCGGTGCATTTTATAGAGGACAACACCATTTCCGTGAAAGATGTCTTTGCGGGAGCCGAATGGTTTCCGACAGCGACTCCGGCCGCACAGTTCGGCTTCCTGCCTTTGATTGGCGGTACGTTGTGGGTGAGCCTGTTTGCCATTCTTTTCGCACTGCCTTTCGGACTTTCGGTTTCTATCTATATGTCCGAAGTAGCCCATCCGAAAGTACGGAACTGGCTGAAGCCGGTCATTGAATTGTTGAGTGGCATTCCTTCCGTTGTCTATGGCTTTTTCGGTTTGATAGTCATTGTCCCGTTGATTCAGAAATTGTTTGATCTTCCGGTAGGGGAAAGCGGTCTGGCAGGGAGTATCGTGTTGGCTATAATGGCGCTGCCTACTATTATAACAGTGACGGAAGATGCGATGAGGAATTGTCCGCGCGCCATGCGTGAAGCGAGTCTGGCGCTGGGGGCTTCACAGTGGCAGACTATATATAAGGTAGTGATTCCTTATTCCATCTCGGGCATTACGTCCGGCGTGGTGCTGGGTATCGGGCGGGCTATCGGAGAAACGATGGCGGTATTGATGGTGACGGGAAACGCAGCCGTGATTCCGACCACTATTCTGGAGCCGTTGCGTACGATTCCTGCCACCATCGCGGCGGAATTGGGAGAAGCACCGGCGGGAGGTCCGCATTATCAGGCATTGTTCCTGCTGGGTGTCGTGTTGTTCTTCATTACACTGATCATCAACTTTAGTGTGGAATACATTTCTTCTAAAGGACTAAAACGAAGTAAATAATATGGAAATAAGGAGTAATAATAAAGCCAAGCACCGTTCGCAGAAGATCGCTTTCGGCCTGTTCCGATTGTTGAGCCTTTGCATTGTGCTGATATTGTTTGTGATCCTGGGATTTATCATCTATAAAGGAATCGGTGCCATCAGCTGGGAGTTTATCACTTCGTCTCCTACGGATGGAATGACGGGAGGAGGCATCTGGCCGGCTATTGTCGGTACTTTTTATTTGATGGTGGGCAGTGCGCTGTTTGCTTTTCCGGTGGGGGTGATGAGTGGAATCTATATGAACGAGTATGCGCCGAAAGGCAAATTGGTGCGCTTTATCCGGATGATGACGAACAATCTGAGTGGTATTCCCTCTATTGTGTTCGGTTTGTTCGGTATGGCGCTTTTTGTCAATTATATGGGGTTCGGTGATAGTATTCTGGCCGGTTCTTTGACATTAGGCTTACTTTGTGTACCTTTGGTTATCCGGACGACGGAAGAGGCTTTGAAGGCGATTCCCGACAGTATGCGTGAGGGAAGCCGGGCGCTGGGAGCGACGAAGTTGCAGACGATCTGGCACGTTATTCTTCCGATGGGTATGCCGAATATCATCACCGGGCTGATTCTTGCTTTGGGACGAGTGTCGGGAGAGACGGCGCCGATTCTGTTCACCTGTGCCGCCTATTTCCTTCCGCATCTTCCGGCAAGCATTCTGGATCAGTGTATGGCGTTGCCTTATCATCTGTATGTGATTTCTACAAGTGGAACGGATATGGAGGCGCAGCTGCCATTGGCATACGGTACGGCATTGGTATTGATTATGATTATTCTGCTGGTGAATTTGCTGGCGAATGCGTTGAGAAAGTATTTTGAGAAAAGGGTAAAAATGAATTGAGTTAGTATATATGGATACAGTGAAAATAGATGCGCGCGACGTGAATTTCTGGTATGGTGATTTCCATGCGTTGAAAGGTATCAGTATGCAGATTGAAGAGAAGTCAGTTGTTGCCTTTATCGGGCCTTCCGGTTGTGGTAAATCTACCTTCCTCCGGCTTTTCAACCGGATGAACGATCTGATTCCCGCCACCCGTCTGGAAGGGGAGATTCGTATCGACGGGCAGAATATCTATTCTAAAAGCGTGGCGGTGGACGAACTGCGCAAGAATGTGGGAATGGTGTTTCAGCGTCCTAATCCTTTTCCGAAAAGCATATTCGAGAATGTGGCTTACGGACTTCGTGTGAATGGAGTGAAAGATAACGCTTTCATCCGCCAGCGTGTGGAGGAAACACTGAAAGGGGCGGCACTTTGGGATGAGGTGAAAGATAAGTTGAAGGAATCGGCTTATGCCTTGTCCGGCGGACAGCAGCAACGTCTTTGTATTGCCCGTGCTATGGCGGTGTCTCCTTCGGTGTTGCTGATGGACGAACCTGCGTCTGCGCTCGACCCTATCTCTACGGCAAAAGTGGAGGAGCTGATTCACGAGCTGAAAAAAGACTATACTATTGTGATTGTGACGCACAATATGCAGCAGGCGGCCCGTGTCAGCGACAAAACGGCTTTCTTTTATATGGGCGAGATGGTGGAATTCGATCAGACCAAGAAGATATTCACAAATCCGGAGAAAGAGGCTACGCAGAATTATATTACAGGTCGTTTCGGATAGAACGGTCCCCCCTTGCCTGTGTTAGAAACAGAATATTAATCATTTATATAAGTAGACTATGGTAAAGTTTATAGAATCGGAACTTGTTCTATTGAAGAAGGAAATTGACGAGATGTGGACGTTGGTGTACAACCAGCTCGACCGTGCCGGAGAGGCTGTATTGACTCTTGACAAAGAGTTGGCTCAGCAGGTGATGGTTCGCGAGCGTAGGGTGAATGCCTTTGAACTGAAGATAGACAGTGATGTGGAAGATATTATCGCGTTATATAATCCGGTGGCGATCGACCTGCGTTTTGTGCTGGCTATGCTGAAAATCAATACGAATCTGGAACGCTTGGGAGACTTTGCGGAAGGGATTGCCCGCTTTGTGATTCGTAGCAAAGAACCGGTGTTGGATGCGGAGCTGTTGAATCGTCTTCGGCTGGCGGAGATGCAGGCTGAGGTGTTGTCCATGCTGGAACTGGCGAAACGTGCCTTGAATGAGGAGAGTATTGAACTGGCGGCAGGTGTCTTTGCCAAAGATAATTTGCTGGATGAGATCAATGCCGGGGCAACAGGTATCATTGCGGACTATATTACCGAACATCCGGAAGCGGTACATACGGGTGTGGACTTGGTCAGCGTGTTCCGCAAATTGGAACGTGCAGGAGACCATATTACCAACATTGCTGAGGAAATCGTATTTTTCATTGATGCCAAAGTGTTAAAACATCGTGGAAAAACGGACGAAAATTATCCGGAGAAGTAATTTGGGACGAATTTTTAAACAGAAATTAGGTCTCCTTAAAAAAATATCTTATATTTGACTCCTGTAACGGGCTAGTTACAGGAGTTTTTGCGTCAAATGATAATAAATCCAAAGATTTTTCAAAAAGATGTTATATGACATGTTTTATAATTTGGATAGTATCGGTAAAAGCCCCTATATTTGCACCGTTATCCTGAAAACAATCTTTTTACCTTAAAAAAAAACTAAT
>ENA-UONZ01000552-UONZ01000552.1-human-gut-metagenome-genome-assembly--contig:-C93old-NODE-552-length-58903-cov-175.580597_pt1 | contig 58903 bp, 63 predicted proteins | sample MGYA00242468_ERZ724015 | MGnify/ENA metagenome assembly ERZ724015
CCCAAAGTCCACTCTTTTGAAAGGTGGCCACTGGTATCAGTTCTCCCACAACAACTTGCGCCAGGTCCTCTTTATTGATTAAAATCGGGTTGCCTTCTTTGTCCAAAGCACGTACATAATTTATCTCTTTTTTCTGGGGAAGTGCGCTTTCAACTTCCTTCATTGTTTTTATAGCTCCCATGATTATTTGAATTTAAATTGAACATTGTTTTAATCTTTTCTGAACACCACATCCTGAATCTTCCAGTTCCAGGTCTTATCATCCTTCTTTCCGCTATTATGGAAATTCAGGGCTGACTTAATGATGTTCTCTTTTAAATCGTTTTTCTTGAACTCGACTTCCGCCTTCTGCGGAAATTCCTTTACCTGCGCGGTATCTACTGAGATAATCAGCGCAACCAATAATGTGTCTAACATAATCCTTTTTATTAATATTAATAATCGAATACCAATCTCCTTAATACGCTGCCGACCGCTATGCCGGCAGCATCCGCAAGTATGTCCAGCCAGTCCCAGCCCGAACCGACCTTGCAGTTCTTCCTGTACATCCAGTCAGCGGCTTCTTTCGTCACGCCTGCCGTAACGGCACAGAGTTCACCCGCTGTCAGCGTGATGGCAAGGCATGCAAGAAAATGCAGCAGCTTGTCGTTGAGTTTTAAAAGCATATCCAACCTCATTTTGATTTACCAACCGGACGAGAACCTATTACCCGTCCATATATTATTAAATTTGTCATATATGAAAATAGCCAGCCATCCCCCTGTTATATGAACTTTTGTCGTTCCCGATGTAGGATACCCCAGCGGGCTTATCCGGCCATACACATAGACGTCACCGTTTGAATGGTTTCTTATAAAATAGATTTGCCCGTCCTCGGCGTCGCTCGGAAGATTCATTGTAATACCTTTGGATACAGCCATAATGATACTGTCCATAAGGGACAAGGTTATATTACTGTCAACTCTTCTCGTCCTTAACCGGAAACCGCAAATATCGCCTTTAGGTGCAAACAGCACATGATTCCCCGTCTCTACAAAATCATCATAACTTTTAGCGCCATATACCGTCGAATGAAAGCATGTGTTTATACCGGCTGAGTAGGACGCCGTGCTGCGGCTCACCTCAATTCTCATCGGAGATATAAGTACTCCGCCGGATGATGCCGGGATAGTGTCAGCCCCGATGAATGTGGACACGTATTGGTTCCTGAAACGTATCAGTGAAGCTGAAAGCAGCATGTCATCATTGCCTCTTCGGGCATGCAAATCTGAGGAAATATCAAAATCCCCGACAGAACCTTCTTTTGCATTGATTTTTCCGGTAAAATCCCCGTCCGCACCTTCCAGATGCTTCACCTTCAGGTTATCCACGTCGATGAGGTCTGCGTCTATCTTTCTGGCAAGTAAAAGCTGCGTGCCCAGTAGCGGGTATTCCTGGATGGATTTCCAGGAAGTAGTGTCCGGGTTCTGAGCCACATCATCGAACGGGTGCATCTCGCTGTTTCCCGGTACAGGATTCATCCACATGAATACAAACCCCTTGTTCTTATCCAGGAAATATTCCCCATTCTTATATTTGAACGGCAGCGGTTTCCAGTCACCCTCGACTGGGAAGGGGGACGGGTTCTGACGCACAATACTTATCCGTTTCTGCGCAAGAAGGGTCTCGCGGGTACTATCACGGTACGCTTCCACGATAATAGAATCCGCATTGCCCCACTTGTCAGACGGAAGGTAGTATTCCCATTCGGACGATGCACCGGGGGAATCCGCCGTACCGAGGTCCTTGCCGGCCGACTGGACATGCAGCCGCCAGAATACATCCAGAAGGGCCGCATCAGCCCCGCTGCGGTGCAGGGCTTTCAGCTTCAGCGGTGTAAGCTGCACGTTGTTACAGTCCACAGAGATGGCAGCCGGCTGGCACTCGATGTCAACGTATTCCACCGGGTCAGGCTCACGTACCGCCACGACACTCAAAACCGCCGTTACCATCATAGCTCAATAGGATTTGTATTCGTGGCGATTACTCTGAATGTCTTGGCCCGCGCCGCATCCGTATAGGTCAGTGCGATGTCCTTGCCCTGGAACTTGTTGCTATCCTTTCCCGACAGTGTGAACGGATTGTTTTCACCGTCGAATGTGGCGAAGTCCCAACTTGCCACCGCCACTTCCTCTCCGGACTGGCGTTTATAGGCATACGGCGTCAGCATTCCCGTCTCTCCCGGATATATCTGTCCGTCAGAAGCAAGCCCCTTGACCTTGAATGCCGCCAGTATAGGGTCTGAGAGGTCGAACACAGTAATGAAACCCTTGGCGATAACCTTCGCATTCTGCACAGCCTCACAACTTACCACCAGCGAACCGTCAATATCATTCGCGGCAATGTTCTGGGTTCCCTGAGTTCCGAGGTTGGCCTCTCCAGATGGCAGTTGCTTCTTCCATTGCAACGTAATGTTCCCCAAATCGTTGATAAGGTCTCCGCCACTGTACAGCGATGCCTTCAATGTCAGCACTTCGGACGGATTGATTATCTGCGTACCCTTGTCAGAAGTGATGAATAACTCATACTGTTTACCCGATGATTCCTGGATGACAACATCCGTCGCAAGCTCGTTGAATGCAACCGTATGCCCGCCGATTTCAACTTCACCGGAAACGGTTATGCGGTCATTGTCATATCCGGAGATGGGTACGAGGTTCTTCATGACGCGAAGTCCGGTCATGGGATAGGACTGCGAGTCCACACTGACATTGTATCCAGTTACGCGCTTGAAAGTACCGGCAAACTGTTCCGTAGTACACAGCCCGTCCTCCCCGAATGCAAGTTCGGTTCCGTTATACTTGAATACAAGTTTGGAAGGAATGAGGATGCGCCCGCTGCTCACATCCCGCAATACGACGATGACAATAGGGCGTTTGTCCTCCGCCAACGCTTCAAAATCCGGCGTATACTTGTCGCTACCCTTTGTCCATGCCTGGATAAGCGGACCATTGTCCACGCGTACATACCCGTTAACAGTCGTTCCGTTACTCACCGCCACGATAGCCAGTGAAGCGGTCACTTGATTCTGGTTCATCGCTGGCCTCCTTTCCTTTTTCCGTCAGTCTTTGCCCCGGCCGGCTGTTCCGAACCGGTCACGCTACCGTTACCCTCTTCCGACGCCCCGCTGTCGCTGTCCGGATTCGGCTCCTGGCTGAAACCGGGGTCTATTTCCTCTTCCTCTTCGGGTGTCACACTGAAACCGGGGTCGATGTCCTCCGTACCCTGCATCGCTTCCTGCTTCTCTATCAGTTCCTTCAACTCACGTGCCGAACCGATGATGTCGATGTCAAGAAGAGTACCCACATTCCGCATCTCACTGATAGGAATGTACACCCTGCCATCCGGAAGGGTATTCATTATCCCAAAGAACTTGCCTTCGAGCTTTGCCTTTTCTACAATTACGTACATATTGATTAAAGTTTAAAGTTATTACTCAATTATTCATATACCGGACCCGTGGCAATGAATACCGTCTGTCCGTCAACCTGCGAGGAGATAACGGCGCCTTCCTCGTCGCCCATCAGGGACTCACCTGTGAGAAGCCCCACTTCCGCCCACACCTGGAAGATATGTCCTGCCGGGAAACCCTTGTCCGCCGGAATGAACTCCAACGTCCGCCCGCCGGTTGCCAGCACCTTCTCCGGCTCGCCCGGCTTCGCACTCTGACCTTTCCATGTGATGCGGAAAAGGTCATCGTACTCTGTACCGTACTCGCGGCGGTTGTCGAAGATGCGTACCTCATAGGCGCTCGGCTGCTTCATATCATCGGAAAGGGTGAAGCCTTTCGTCTGGATAATTTCGCAATTTAAGGAAACGGCCATCTCCGTCTTTACCTCAATAACCTTTTCCAGCCGCCCGTCCGTAGGTGCCTGCGGTCTGCTACCCGCATACTCACACGCACGAACACGGAAGCTTGCACCGGTGACATATTTCGCCTGATACATCAGCTTTCTTGTATATACACCGTTCACATCATGGCAGACAATACCGGGGTCATCCGGTGTAACCGGGCGGTATGCTCCGTTTTCAAGAATGTCCCAGAAGTATGCGGCATGTTCATCATCCACCGGTTCAGTGCCTGTATAGAGCTGCGGTTCTATCTCCCTGTCCCAATAGCCGGAACGGTCGGCCAGGCGAAGCGGGTCGGTCACCATCACGGAATCCCCCTTCAGGCGCAACGAATACGCCTTGTTGTCATAAAGGTGCGCATAGGACTTCACGCTCCGTTCACAGCGAACCTCGCGGTTCGTACGAGGGTCCGTGAATATCGCGATGCCGAAATACTCCACCGGCTTCTCCGGCGGCGTGTTCTTCCGGATGGTAAGCGCATATTTGGGCACACCGCCGCTGCCGTCGGAAATGCTGTAATACTCACCCTCGACGATGCGGTTGGCCGACTTGTCACGGGGCGCACCCTCGAACCACTCCACCCCCGTGAGTTCCATTTCACCGAATACCGTCTTCTCGTCGAATGCCGATACCTTCGGCACGATGACCAGCGGTGTCAGGGTCCGGTCGGCGCTGTATTCCCGCAACTGCTTGTCATAGGTCTGCACGGGACTGCCCGACAGTACGATTATCTCCCCATGGATGGAAAGGGGACTCACATAAATACGCCCCTGCTGTTTGTTACTCTTTATTCCCATAGTTATAATATGTCAAAACCAAATCTCTGTTCTATCTGCTGAAATTCCCCCTCAACCGGAATGAATACCCGACATACGAAGGCAACGGACCTGCTTACAAAACCGAAGTCCGAACCAACCCCGTGCTGGTTCCCGTTGTCGATATGGATGGCAAGCCTGTTGCCATCCACGTACTCAGGCGTCCAGAGGTTGTCCGCCGGAACATTGCCGCTGTCACGGAACCATTCCACTTCGGTGGCACCGTCCGCCATCACATCATCCGTTATATCCGTAGTTCCGAAATATATACGCCCGGACATTACCGTATCCACACCGCCTATGACGAATGCCTCCCCGCCTGAAAGGGAGAGCTGGAGCGAATACCTGCTGTCGCCCTCAAGGAGTCCCCATGACGGGGAGTTCCATTTCGGTTCGTCGGTTGTCTTGTCCTTCAGACACCCCCACTTGCAGCCAAGATGATAGACCGTATGCTGTTCCAGCAGGGTATATTCACTGCCGGAAGGTTTCGACAGTTCGTGCTGTACAAACCGGTAAGGAGCACCGCTTTGGGCCGTATCCAGCGACCAGATACCCCGGTCTACCTTGTTGGGAACGACATCGCCGTTGTGGTCGAGTTGGTAGAATTTCTCGGCAATGACTGTCTGTGCCATGACGCCTGTCTCATTCTCGGAAATCGGCAGCTTTTCAAGTGCCTTGGTACGGGGAAATCTGCCGATGCTGATTGAGTAGTTGTAGTCCTCCAATATCGGCTTATAGACATTGGACAAAAACATGATGCGCCCCTCACGCGAAGAAATCATCCACGACTGCGCCCGACCGTTGAAGCCGCCCTCTTCAGGCAGCGTACTGTTACCCCTGCGGGTTACGTTGTAACCGGCCAACGGCGGATAGTTCGTGCCGCCCGGCACTTCGCTGTCCGGGTAGAGCACGACCGTTATGCTATTCTCCTGCGCATTGGTGGTAAGAATACGCATCCAGCTTGTATAATACTCGGAACCGCCCGTAAGCAGTGTGTTAATGATGGAGAAGCAGACATCATTTTCCTGGAACTTCATGAAGTCGAAGTCCGTACGTTTCTCTATTTTCAGACGGTAGGTATTTTCTCCCAAATCCTCCACGGATTTTATCTTACCAATCTCGGTAAAGGAGTAGTCAGACTCCATTCCTTGAATCTGGTTTATTATCAAGTCAAGCACTGACAGTGAACCGCGGACTTCCAACCGTTCTACCTGTGCCCGGCCATCAGGGAATATCCCTGCACCCTTGCCGGCAATCATACTGTCTACGAACTCGCCGAACCTTACCGGGTCCATGAAGGTTTTCGTACCGTATGCCGTGTCTGGATATAACCGGGAAAAGAAGTCATACAGACAGCGGCGTGCCGAATACAGGTTGTTGTCCGTCGGAAGGGTACGGTCGCCGGTCCTGATTATATCGGGAAGGGACGATGCGACATCACGGATATAGTTCTGCACCCCGGTTATGCCGTCCCGTATCTGTTCGAGCGTTCCGAAACTCAGGGCGTCGCTTATCTCCAGATCCATCTTCGAGGGCAGGTTCACATTCCGGGTAATCTTCGTGATACGGCTGTCACGGTAGCCGGTATCCGGAAAATACTTCCGGCTCTCCAGCCTTACACGCCGTCCGATGAACAACTCCGCACCGTGCTCCTCAACCCATACATGGTCAGTCGGGGCCTTGTAGACGCCGATGTCCTGCCAATGTTCCCGGTTGTACTTGTCTACAGCATCGCTGAACTCCTTTTCGGCCGACGGGTAATACTCGTCGGGCATGCGGATATTCCAGATTATATAACGGTCGCCCACCTTCGGGACAAGCGTGTCACCCGGAAGCTGCATGCCGTCATCATAAGGCCAGATGGTCACAATCTCGAACTCACGGGTATCGCTGTCGAAATTGACATCGAAATAGTGTCCGTCATCCTTGCCGAGCCCTGCAAGCTCACCGTCCTGGAACGATACGCGCTTGACCGCTCCGGGAAGTTCATAACTGTTCGGGTCGAAATCCAGGGAAGCGTCACTGAAATAATATACCGTGTAGGGTTCACCGTCCTTGTCCTTCACCTCCTTGCTGCGCACGCCGCTTACCGTACCCACACGCCTGGGATAGATACCGCTGAAGGCATCGCGTTCGTAGCGGTCGAATATGCCGTACTCGTCAACGCCCACCTCGACAAACTTCTTCCCGCCCGGAAGCATCAGGCGGCTGCTGCCGTACTTTTCCGGGTCGATGTTGCGCGAGGAGCCTATCGGGAACAGGCGGGTGTAGAACCCGGCCGTGCTGCCCGTGACGCGTTCCAGGGAAACCAGCCCACCGCCGTAACCCAGCGTGATGCTTTCCCCGTGTTCGCAGCGGCAGACATTCACCGTCTGCCCCTCGACCCACCATTCGGCCTTGCCGCCCACTTTTTCGGCAATCGCCTTCAGTGCCTCGTTGCAGTACATCCCCTCGTAATCTATGACGATGAGTTCCGTACCGTCAACCTGCCCGACCTTCCAGTCGGTGACATCCCCCATGCCGGCATTGACGGCACTGACCACCAGCGCCACATGCTCCCGCGGCGTGGCTGTCAGTGTGAACACCGGTTCGGCATCGCCGTCCGTCGTCTCCAGTACAAGGAAACGCCTGACGAGGCTCTCAATACCGTACAGTTTCAGATCGTAGCGCCATTCGCCTTCACTCACCTGCTTCGGCGTGTAGCGTTCCGTCAGCCAGTAACGCTCGCCCATGAAGTCCGTGTAGTCGTTCACATCGACGGCTATATGGGCATGGTGCGTGAAGGAGAGGGCCAGCACGTTGTCACCCTGCACCTCCTTCCGCTGGGTCGAGCTGTCGTCAGCGGCGATGTCCGCCCGCCTGTTTCCTTTCCTGTCGTATATCGTAATCATGTTCGGTTATCGTTTAAATGCCGTTTGAATGTCTTTTTAATCCGTCAGATGACCGGTACGGGTTCACGGAACTTCACCTTGAACTTGCCCGCATGCACTCCCTCCCTCCACAGATAGGTCAGCGGGGTAAACTTCGTGCAGTCCGCATATTTCAACCGCAGCTGCAGCCCCAACTGGGGGAGGCTGATGTCCAGCCAGCCGTCTTTCCCCTGTTTCAGGAAGTTCACAAAGGCGAAGTACTGTCTCATCCATCCCGCCTTTGTCCGGTTGAACAGGGCGAAGTTCAGCGTCACGTCACGCGCCTCGTTCCTCGGGGTGAGCACGGCGCTGTATTTCTCCCCGTGCTCCTCCCGTATATCCACGGCCGTGTCCTTCTTGGCCTTGCTCGGGGTCAGGATGGCCGTCAGGTTCTCCATGCCGCCGCGCCGGTCTTCCACCAGGAATACACCGTATTCAGTCCAGATGTCCGTGCCGTTTACCAGCACCAGACCGCTCAGTATATCTGCCATATCAGTTAAATTTTATACCGTCACGTTTTATCGTACGTATATCTTCCTTTATCTCGCCCAGGCAGGCGGTACCCAGCCTGGTGTGCTCCTCTATTTTAGCCAGGTATCCTTCGGCCGCGCTCATCTTCTCCGCGACGTTCTCGATGCCGCTGTCCATGCTTGCCCAATGCCGGAGACCGCCGGTGAACATGCCCTCCAGCTTCGTGCCCTGCTCCTGCGTCATGGCGGTGAAAGCGCCGGGCTTGCCCGTCTGCACCGTGCCTTCCTCCTGCACCTTGTCGTAGCCCGTGGCGGCAGCAAGTTTGTCACGGAGCTTCATGGCTTCTTCCACATACTGCATGTACTCATCCGTCAGCGCGTTCCGTTCCGCTTCGGTCAGATCGTTGTCCTCCATCGCCTTGCCGAACTTCTCCCACCAGCCCTTCAGCTTATCGTTGTACAGCTCGCCGATCTTATTGCTCAGCATCGCACGCATGAAGTACTCGGATATATCCTCTGCCGCATCCTTCGCGCCATACTTCATGTTCATCAGGTTGTCAATGAAGCTGCTGTACATACCGTCGAATGAAATGCTCGTCAGCCCTTCATACAGCTGGTCGGTAAGTTCCTCCAGCTTGCCGGCCTGGTCTATGTAGTCATCCAGCTTCTCGGTCAGTCGCCCGCCATAGCCGCCCTTACCGGTATTCTGTATCTGCGTCCACATGTCCACGTTGCTGCGCAGCGCCTTCATCTCCTCCGGGCTCAGGCTCCACAGGTTCCCGTCCCACTGGCGGCCGATCTGTCCGCTCAGTTTGTCTATCTGTGCTTGGTTGAAACCGCCCCAGTAGTAGTTCCAGGAATGGTGGCTGCCGTGGTAACCGGCCTGCGCCATAGCCATCTGCAGGTAGTTCGAGTTTGTCTCCTGCTGCATCCTGTATGCATCGCGGTAGGCCGCCACACTCTTCGCGCCCTGGCCCCGCCTGATTGAGTCGGTCAAATCCTCAATAGAGGTCTGCAGCATCTCATTCCGGTCGGTCAGCCGCTCCATGGTGGCCTGTACTTCCTTCGCGTTGCTGCCGTTCCAGTCGATGATGCCGCCCAGGCTGAACACCTGCTTCACCGCTCCGCTTACCGCCTTGATACCGCCGGTAATGATGCTCATCGGTTTTGTCAGGTCTATGCTTTCCAATCCGTCCAGCGTCTGCCCCAGACCCTCCAGGTATTCGCCCATCCATTCCGGGGGATCAATGCCGAACTGTCCCGCCAGTCCCAGCAAATCCTCGGCGACTCCCACGTATTCCTTCACCTGTCCCACGCTGCCGTGCAGAGCATCCGTGGCTTCGGCCAACGCTTTCTGTTTCGTGTTCCGGGCGGCATCCAGGGCCGCCTTGGCATTCTTCTGCTCGGCCTCAGTCCCTTCTTTCACCGCCTTGTTGTAGGCATCCTGCGCTTCCTTGACGGATATAGTCGCAGATTTCACCTGTGACATGGATGTCCTCAACGCTGTAAAAGGATTGCGTTCGTTCAGTTTTTTGTCGATCGAATCTATTGCACGGACCAGGTCTTTCAGGCTGTCCGGCTGCAGTTCCTTTTGCGTATCGATATATTCCTTCAGCCGGATTCTAAGGGACTGGAGACTTTCGGTGGACACCTTGTCGAGATCACCGAACACGGCTTCCCAGTCCAGCCCTTCCTTCAGTTCCTCCATATCGAGGTCGGCCATCTTTTTCTTCAATTCTTCCTGGAGTGTTTTCCGTTCGCCTTCTGTGGTGGCTGCAGCAATACGCTTTTCATACTCCTCAGTAATAGCCAGTTTCTTTTCCTCGTAGTTGCCATATTCCGACAGGTAGTCACGCATGGCCTGGCCTTCTTTTTCCTTTTCTTCCTCGAAGGTGGCCGTAATGGCAGTACTCCGGTTCTTGTCGTTCGAATCGCGGGCTGCAACAAGGGCATCCGTCTGTTCCGGGGTCAATCCGTTCCCGCCGGTGGATATGCCGGCTTCCTTGTTCTCACGCTTCCAGGCGGCTTCCTGCCGGTTTATCTCTTCTTTCCGGGCGTTATAGTCATATTCGATTTGTGCCAGTTTCTTTTCGGTGCCGGCCTGCATGCGGTCTATTTCCTCTTTCCGGTTCTCGGTCTGGAGTGCCGCAAGTTCCTGCGCCAATCTGCGCTCGATGGCAAGCCGCTGTTTGGCTTCCGCTTCCGCATTCTTACCGGACTGTTCGGGGTCGGTATATCCGCCGATATTCCCTTTCCCGGCTGCTTCTGCGGCTTTCTTTGCCTCTTCCTTGGCTTTTGTCAGGTAAGCTTCGCGTCTCGCCTCTGCCTCCTTGATTTTCGCAGCCTTGTTGGTCTCATTCTCCTTGTCCACTTCCGCATCCATTTCTTGTGGGGTAAGCCCGACATGATGGGCTCCCATTTTGGCCATAAAGCGGAAAAATCCGCCATGTGCGCCTTCCACTTCGTCCGGATTCTGGGCTTTGATTTTATTCACCTCTTCATCTGCTTCTGCAGCTTTGTTGACAAGGTTCTGGACATTGGCCTGATGAAGCAGCACCTGCACATAGTCCTCGCTTTTTTGGATAAGGGTGTCATACCACCCGGATAAGGTCTGATAATAACCGAAACTTTCCCCGTACTTGCGGTTCAGTTCCTCCACCTTGGCCTTTTCCTGTTCCTTGCTGCCGGTGAAATTCTTTATTTCGTCGATGACCGATTTAAGCTCGAAACGGGTACGCACCATCTGGGCGCGGCCGTCCTTTTCTATCTCGGTCATTTCCTTCAGCGAAATGTTGAATTCGTCCACACCTTTCCTGGCACTGAACAAGTCTTTTGTCCACGCCACGATCTCGTCACCGTACATCACCAGCAGCATGATGCCGGTGGTGAACGCTGTCTGCCATGAAAAGAGGGAGGAAAGCACCTGCTTCCATACCGGTATCCCTTTTTTGCCGGACTTCTGCAGCTCGTCGTATTCCTTCCGGGCACGGGCCAGCTCATCGGTGAATATCGGCAGGTTGTTGCTGATGGCCATAAAGAACATCTGAGGTCCCATGGCCAGCGAGGGCATTTCACGGGCTATCTGCTGGATGCTGTTGTGCAGGCCGCCCAACTGGCGTCGGGCGTCGGGCACATCCGCAGGCGTAACCTGTACGGATTCCGATTCCTCCTGCAGCTGCTTCAGCCTGGAACGCAACTCCTCAAGAGTCTTTTCCAGCGCGTTAATCTGTGTGATGTTCGCACGCTGGTCCAGGTTGGGGGCGGCTGTCTCACCGGCAAGGCGCAGCCTTTCCAGTTCAGCCTCCAGCAGTCTGACGGTATTACGCAGTTCCAGCGCCTCACGCTCGGCCTTGTCCATGCCGGGCGTGAGTTTGTCCTTCATTAAAAATTCAATTTCTACAGGTTTGCTCATTCCAGTCTGCTTTGAAAAAATCCTACAATATCATTCGCTTCATCTTCCGCGCTGGACTCCGGTCTGGAATCATGGTTTCCGCTGCCTTGCTTTTGCCGCACATACCGGGGCGCGTCGCCCAGCATCATAATCAGCGTCTGGTAGTTCACACCGTCCAGGATGTAGTCCACACTCCAACCGGTCGCGGTCGCTATCTGCCACACGAAGCCGAAAGGGCTATGGGAACCCTCATAACGGGTTCTTAACTCCCCTTCCTTGCCCGGCTCAGTCTCGGCTTCATCGGGTTCGCCCGCGCTGCCGACCTGATAATACGCATAAAATCCTCCGTGCCCATCATCCGCTCAAATGTCCGGAACATGGCCGTCAGATAGCGCCACTCTACGAAGTTCCGCAGTACCCAGGCCGTCAGACCGATACCCCCATGCCGCGACACGTAGCCCCGGCATACCGTATAGGCCAGCAGCCGGCTCACTGCCTGACCATGCTCCGCCACAAAGGCCAGTTCCTCCGCCTTGTCCTTCGGCTGCCAGTCGGGCTTGACACCCATCTTCAGGTATTCCCTGGTCAGCAATATCAGCCCCCGCAATCGCGGCCGCTTCATCGTCACACGCATCTCCATGGGACGTTTCAGCCAAGGCAGCTTCCACTTTTTAAGAGGAACGGACACGCCGCTGTCAAGCAGCGCGTCCGCACATTCCATTTCTATCAGTTGTTCCAATCGGTCGGCCATACCTTAATCCTTTCTGCTTTTGGCCTGTACAGACGCGGCTGCTTCCGCTGCCGGAAGCTTGTACTGTTTCCACTCATCCGGAAGGGCGTCCGCATAGAACACACCGTAGGGCTGCGAACCGTCCGCCGGCATAGCCACCTCAAGCGTGCATTCTATCTTGGCCGTTTCCGTAAGCGTCAGCTTGCCGCCCAGGTTGGAAAGCAACGTACCGTTCGGTATCAGTACGCTCTGTCCGGACACCAGGCTGAGTTCCCACGGTCCCTGCATCAGGATGGCGGTCTGCGGAGCGGTCCAGCCTACAGGGTTCTTCTTCTCGCTGTCCTCTGTCTTGTAGTGCAACGAACCGCCCAGCAGTGCATGCAGGTTCTTGTAGTCCATCTGGATTACATTAAACGTGGGGGCAATGCTGCCGTTGCTCTGAGGAATAACCAGCACCGGGGCTCCAGGCGCCTGTTCAGCCTCAATCTTCGCGGCTTCGGGTTTCTGGCCGCCCAGGTCGAACGAACCTTTCTCGATGTAACCCACCACAAAGTCCTTGTATTTCACGGCACCGATGCCGTACATGAAATTCTTGTTCATCATTTCTTCAGTTTAATGGTTAATAACACACCGACAAACAAGCCGGCCAATACACCTATGATAAACACCCGTACCGGGTTCGGAGGGCGTTTTTCTTCCGTTTGAACGTCATTTAAAGTTCCATTCCTGGTCTCGCTGCGGATGCGCGCCAGCTCTTCTTCATACCATAGCACCAGCTGCTGCAGACTGTCACACGAGGCTTCGGCCACGATGTTCCCGCTGCCGTCGCTGCCTACGGTCAGATTCGCCTGCCCGCTCTTACCACGGTACACGGCACCTTCAGGAAGTTTACGGAGGCTGTCCGGCGGTATCGTCAGCTTCACCGCACTCGCCGGTATCCCCGCCATCACCAGTCCCGCCCGCCGACTTCCGCCCGCGCTGTCGGCGCTTGCCGCTTCCGTCTGTATCTTCTCCGCCATCGTGCTCTTCCTGCTGCTTGTGCAGCCCGCCAAGCACAGGGCAATCGTCATGATGGCGGCAACTGTTGGCCGTGTCAATAGCCTTCCTGAGCCGTGCCATCTCGCGTTTGTTCGCCTGCAGGTCCTTTCTTGTTGCATTCAGTTCTTCTTTTAACGGTTCGACAATATTCTCTATCAGGATGCGCGTGGCCTTGTCCACGTTGTCGATACGCACGGTCTCGGCCGTGGCGTTCGCCTTCCTGACAGTAGGCCTGATGGTTATCAGGGCCGTCAGGGCGGTGGCAAGACCGCCGCCCAGGACAAGGTTCAGCAGCTCGTTGAAATCCATAGCGCATCCAGGCCGGACAACCGGCTATTTGCCTGACGCCTTTCTGGCGAACAGGCCGATCAGCCACTGTATGAAACCCGTATCGGCAATGCCGTTGGCCACAAGGGAGGAACCCAGACCGTAAAGAAGGGCGATATACCACTCCACATCCGCCACAAAGCCCGCGTCAAGCCACCAAAGCAGCATCGCGGCGGCAATGCCGGTAAGCCAGCTCACAAGCTGCGTCCAGATGCCTGACATTTTGGGGAAAAGTTTCTTGATGCCCTCCACAAGGAGGACAACGCCGCCGGCGAAACCGGCAAAAGTCGCAATCATCGCGTCATAGTCAGCCTCAGGGGTCACACCATCCTGGGCAAAAGCCACGGATACGAATCCGAGCATCAGTGCAAAAAATAATAGAAATCGTTTCATCTGTCTTTTGATTTATTGGTTTATACCTATTTCTTTCAGCCATTTCTGTACATCGAAGCTGGGGCAGGCTTTCGCCGCCAGTTCGTTATGGCCCACAATGCGAACATCCGGGAATCGGCGGTGGAAATCCTTCACATACTTCTCCAGCGCCTTCTCCTGACAAGCCGTGCGGGTGTCTTTCGGGGTCTTCCCGTCCCCGGCCACTCCTCCGGCATATACGATATGACGGCTCACACTGTTGTAACCTTTGGCTCCGTTGGTCACTTCCCAAGGGTCCACCTCGGCGTCCTCGTTGTTGTCTACAAGACGTTCCACACCCCCGTTCAGGTGGAACAGGTCGGTATAGCCCACCTGCTTCCAGCCTCTTCCTCCCCGGCACACCGGAGAAGTATGCCATTTGCGGATGTCCGCCGATGACACCTCACGCCCCTCCGGGGTGGCCGTACAGTGAATTACCAGATACTTCAACTTTGCCATATCTTTTATGCTTGATAGCCGCTCATCATTACCACACCAGCATCCTCTTTCTTAGGCATACAGATAAAATAATGGCGGAAGTTAATTAGGTTACGTTGGTTCAACGGGTCGTTCTTTGACTCGGAATAATACATCTTGGTGGAACCTGTCGCTTTGAATACCCGCTGCTTGTAGAAGGCAAACGAACAGGGGAATTCACCGGCTTCTGCCGTTGCACCCAGTGCCTTCTTCTGTCCGCCCGTAGTATAAAGCGGATTGTTACCGTACTCGTAGATTTCAAAACCGTACAGGTTACCTACCTTGCCGCTGTTGCGGTCAATGCTGTACTGTTCACGGAATGCCTGGCTGGTCAGCAACAGGTCATTCACATGGTCGGGACAAAGTACCAGTCTGCGACCGTCTGCAGGAACTCGCAGGTTATCAAGGGCACGCTTCATTTCCACAAGGTCATTCACGGTAAGGCGCAGACGGCCGGTTGCCGCATCCTTCTCGCCGGTGGTTTTCAGTACCGGGGTAGTTGCCGTATTTTTATTCGCACAAAGCGCATGGGCAGCCTTGGTGAACTTCGCATCATTGATGCTGTTGGCATGGCCTTCCTTCACACGGGCGGTCTTGTCATAGCTGATGGCATAGAGTTCGTCATCGGTGATAGGAGTTGCCTTCGTCTGGAACTTGTCGAGTTTGATGGCTATGTCCTTGTCCTCCAATGCCTGCACGTCAATCGGGTAAGTCTTGTTGTTAATCAGCACGTCCGGATCGACACCCACTTCCACCAGATGGATGACATCGTTGTTCACGATACTGCTTTGGTCGGGGATTCCTGACAGCCAGGTTCCTTCCAGCCCGGCACGGAGCACCTTGACAAGTTCCCCCGTCCAGATTTCCGTATAAACCCCTTCACGGAGTATTAAAGCACTCTGCGGGGTCATTCCCATGAAGGCTGCCACCGCATTCATTCCCACAGCTCCGGCCACTGGAGAGAATCCCAATACCGAAGCACACACGACACCTGTCAGCGCATTGAACAGAAGTGCCGTCAAAAGCATTACAATTTTTCCCATTGTCTTTATTTTAAAGGTTTTCAAATTTCACAGGTCATACCGTATTCAGCCTTGTACAGACGCTTGTACTCCTCAGGGTTATGCTCACGCATTTCAAGCAGCACATCACTCGGGACATCGCTCAGCTTGGCATAGGTGGAAGGCTGCGCCTGCTGCTTTCCGCCCTGATAGCTCAGCACTGTGGAAATCTTCACCTGGGGCTGCATGGCATCAAGCACATTCTTCAGCTCATCGACACCAACCTTCTTGCCCAGTTCGATAAACTGCGCTTTCTTGTCTTCTCCCAGACGTTTTTCCATCACAGCCTTTTCCACAAGACCGGTAATGCGGGCCAGGGTCAGCTTACCGTTTTCATCTTTCAGAGAATCATTCTCCGCCTTGGCTGCTTTCAGTTCATTTAAGGCCTGTGTTACGTCAGCCTCCGTCGCCGTTTCCGGCAGCCCCAATTGAAGGGCCAAAAGTTTCAGTTCCATTTCTTCTTTTGTTTTTGGGTTATTAATTAGTGGCAAAGGACAATCACCATCCCTTCCCAATGTGATTTGCTTCCCATCCTTCATCAGTACGATGGCATCATCATTGGAACCTACGTCCACCAGAGATACCTCATACAGCTTACTTCTGGTTATTGTCGGGCTGGTCTGCCCCTGCAGCAAATGTTCGGGCTGGTCACTCAGTTCCAGAATGTCTATCCCGGCGCTTACCATTCTCAGGCTACCAAACTCAAACTGTTTCTTGCATCTTTTACTGAGGTCGCTCGCTTCGTCAAACACCAGTTCCCCGGTTACCTCACCATTCTCCACCCGAAGATCCTTCACATAGCCAATCACGTTCCCGCGTTGGTGCATGTACAGCAGTACCGGGTTTCGGCAATACTGCTCCACACTCATGCCCGATGTCAGCACACGGCTGCCGTAGCTGTTCAGACTGTCGTTTGAAATTCTTACACGTTTACTCATTTTTACATGCCACGCCTTTATGCATTGGCGCTGCAATATTACGGAGCACACGCCGGGCAGCCAAAAATGTGTGCAACGGTTGCACACTTCTATGAAACCGTTGCACATTATTTTGGCTACAAGCCAATAAGCGGACAATTTTGCGGATAAATCGGGCAGGTGCAAGGAATCTCCAAAGCCTGCCTTTAACCCTATTCTTTATTATATGACAAAGGCAGAAATTGAAAAAAAGAAATCTCTTGCACGTTCACTGTTCCTTTCCGGTATGGAGCAGACCGAAATTGCAGAGAAAGTGGACGTGTCACGCGTCACCATTTCAAAATGGTGCACAGCTGACGGATGGAAGGAGGCAAGGGCGGCTAAGAACGTCACCCGACCGGAACTGGTGAACAAACTGTTGCTTACCATTGACACACTTATCACACAGGTCAACGAATCAAACGACCCTGTACTCGTGGCTGGACTCGGGGACAAACTGGCCAAACTTTCAGCTGTCATCGAAAAGTTGGACAAGAAGGCCAATGTAGTGGATGTAATCGAAGTGTTCATGGCATTCTCCAAATGGATTGAATACCGCTCGACCATCGACCCGGAAGTGACTCCAGAACTGGTCAAGGCTATCAACAAGTACCAGGATCTGTATATCACCGAACAGATGGGCATAAAATAACAAGGTCATGGCAACAGCAGCGGAAAAGAAACAGGCATACGAACAGTGGAAGGAACACTGTAAAAGGGTACAGTCCATTACGGATACCGCATTGCTCGCTAACGAGACACCGGCACAAAGGGACAGGCGTATTTTGCGGCTGCAGGGTAACTATGCTGCGTTCTGTGAATATTACTTTCCCCACTTCCTCACCTTGCGTGATAAGACTACCGGGGAAGTCATACGCACCATACACAATGCACCGTTCCATAATGCAGCAGCGGCTAAAGTAAAAGGCACACCCAACCTGAAAGCGGTATTCATGTGGCCACGTGGCCATGCCAAATCCACACACATGGACATTTTTGTTCCGCTGTGGCTGATGTTCCAGCCAAAACGGCTCATCAACTTCATGGTGGTGGTCGGCAAAAGTGAGGACTCAGCCACGCGCCTGCTGGGAGATATTCAGGCAGAACTGGAGCACAACCAGCGTATCATTGCCGACTTCGGTAAGCAGCAGGGGAATGCCTCCTGGCAGGATGGGGAGTTCAAGGCGGCCAACGGGGTGAAATTCCTGGCTTGTGGACGGGGGCAGTCGCCGCGTGGCCTGCGCGACAGGGAAGCACGTCCGGACTACATCGTCATCGATGACCTGGATGACGACGAACTGTGCCGTAACGAGAAACGGGTACATGACATAACCGATTGGGTAAAAGAAGCCCTTTTCGGCGCACTGGACGTGGGACGTGGCCGCTTTATCATGGTCGGGAACCTCATTTCAAAAAACTCGGTGCTGGCAAATCTCACCAAGACCAAAGGGGTACATGTATCCGTCATCAAGGCCATAGACAGGAACGGAGAACCGGTATGGCGCGAAAAATGGACCAAAGAAGAAGCGCAGGAATACAGGGATTTCGTAGGTTACCGGGCATGGGAAAAGGAGATGATGCACAACCCCATCGTGGACGGCACTATCTTCCGGGCTGACTGGATACGTTTCAAGAAACTGCCCGGACTCTCCAAATATGAGATGTTGGTCTGTTATACTGACCCGTCTTTCAAATCGACCACTTCCAACGACTACAAGGCTTGCCGGCTTTGGGGCAAGATTGGAAAGGAACTGCACCTTATAGACTGCTACGTCCGGCAGGATACCGTTTCCGGAATGGTGCGGTGGCTGTACGACCTCTACGAGCGTACACGTGATACGGCAGCCGTGCAGTTCTTTATGGAAGCGAACTTCATGCAGGATGTCATCCTGGATGAGTTTGAGGCAGAAGGGAATCTGCGTGGATACCAACTGCCCATCATGCCGGACAAACGCAAGAAGCCGGACAAGCTCCAGCGCATCGAAGCGGTGTCACCATTATGGGAACGCGGTTTCGTATTCTACAATGAGAAGCTGAAAGAATCACCGGATATGCAGACCGGCATCGAACAGACCTTGGCACTGGAACGGGGAAGCCGTATTCACGATGACGCACCGGATGCAGATGAAGGGGCTATATGGATTTTACAGCGCAATTCAAGACAGGAAAGTTTTCAACCGGTGTTCGGTAAAAGACCGACCGCCAAAAATATATGGTAACATGATACAGCTGATTAAAAGAATGATTTTTGCATGCCGCTATAAACGTGCCGTTGCCCGTGCTTGCAAGTATGCCAGGCTCTACGGAAGAAAGTACTACGTCCTATATATGGGTGGCAAACTGAAAGTAGTCCCCAAAAGGAATATCTGCGAACTCCTTCACCGTCACCGTTTCCGCAAAGGGACCACTATCCGGGATATAGAAAAAATGGCATTGTTCATCACTAATTAAAAGTAAGGCCATGTTCATTACAGAAGAAGATTACAAAGTTGTCATCGGAGAGGTTGCCTTGAAGGTCATCTCCCAGGTAAGCCCGAAAAACCGTGCCAATGCGGAAACGGTGGCTCTGGAGGAAATATCGGGCTATCTGAGGCCGAAATACGACTGCACGGCCATCTTCTCCGCACGGGACGAACAGCGGAACAAGCTCATCGTAACGTACGCCTGCGACATCGCACTCTATCACATGAGCGCGTCAATGCCGCAGAAAATGGGAAGCGAGGTGCGAAAGGAACGCTATGAACGTGCCGTCAAATGGCTTGAAGGCGTACAGGCCGGTAAAATTGTCCCCGATTTGCCATTGGCTGTCGGAGAGGATGGGTTGCCGTCCGGAAATTCATTTGTTTACAGCTGCCAGAAGCAGCTTCATCATAACTGGTAGGACTATGGATATTAAAGACTTTTTCAGCGGTATATTTTCCAATAAACCGAAAAACGTACTGCAAACGCCATACGGCAATTTCAATCTGGCCAAGGGAAAAGACATCAAACGGGTACAGAAAATGGTCATCGACCTGCAGCGCACCACCGATGCGCTCACCCGGAAGGACATCAGGAACTGGCGTGATGCCTGGCAGTACGCCATCAATGTGGACAGCCCCAGCCGCCAGCGCCTGTACGACATCTACCGGGATGCGGAAATAGACCTTCACCTCTCCGGGTGTGTGGAGCAGCGCAGGGGTTTTGTCATGGCACGCTCTTTCAAAATCGTGGATATGAAAGGGGATGAGAACAAGGAGGCGGTGCACTTCTTTGACCAGTCTTGGTTCAAGCAGCTCATGCGCTATGCACTTGATTCAATCTACTGGGGACATTCGCTCATCGAATTGGGAGACCTTTGCACTGACGGCGACGGCTGTATCTGTTATTCGGATGTGAAGCTTATTCCGCGCAAGCATGTCATTCCTGAGTACGGGCGTATCATTACCGACCTCGGACAGGACTGGACTACAGGTGTAGACTACCGCCGGCCGCCTTTTTCCGACTGGCTCATTGAGGCAGGCAGGCCTGACGACCTCGGGCTGTATCTCAAGGCAGCTTCACAGACTATCCCTAAAAAGAATATGCTGGCCTTTTGGGACACCTTCGGGGAAATATTCGGAATGCCCATGCGTATAGCACGCACCACTTCGCGCGATCTGAAAGAAATTGACCGTCTTGACAAGATGCTGCGTGAAGCCGGAACCGCTCTTTCCATGGTGGCAGGGATGGAAACCGAAATAGAATTTGTGGAAAGCGGCAAGGGAGATGCTTTCAATGTCTATGACAAGCGAATCGATCGTGCCAACTCCGAACTGTCCAAACTTATCATCGGGCAGACGATGACCATCGAGGACGGAAGCAGCCTCTCACAGTCTGAAACGCATCTTGAAGTGTTCCAGAACCTCGTGGAAAGCGACTGCGACATGCTGCGGGATATAGTGAACAACCAGCTCATTCCGCGCATGGTTCGTCACGGTTTCCCTGTCAAGGGACTGCGCTTTGATTGGGACTACTCCATTGACTACACACCTGAACAGCAGAAAGCCTACGAAGAAATGGTACTGCAGCACTACAAGGTAAAACCACAGTACTTTGAGGAAAAATACGGCATTCCGTGCGAGGAGAAGGAGCCGAAGGAAGAACCGGACCCGACAGACCCGAAAAAGAAGAAAGACGGCAAACAGGCTGAAACGCTGTCCCGTTTTTTCGACTGAGCCCCGATGATTATTCGGGGCTGCACCAGCGATATTCCCGGTTGTTGGAAAACAGGCTACCCAGCCTGCAGGCAGGAAAAACGGAGGACATTGAAAAGATGGCCAAGGAATGGGCTTCAATAATCAAGAACAAAGAAGCCAGAAAAGATGCGGAGGATGCAGCCCGTATCATCTTGGAACATGGCATTAAACTTCCCAGACTGCTTAAAAAAAAAGGTGGAAAGACTTCCGGGGCGGAATACCGGGCACCCATGTTTGAGGGCGACGACGGTATTCTGTATTTCAATGAACTCCGTGAACGGGACTACAAATCGTACAAGGAAAAGAAAATGCGGTACCACTCAGGTGCACAGGATAACACGTTCCTTCATGAACTTGGTCACCACATCGACGCGCTGCTGGAACCCAAAGCTTACAGCATGGTAGAGCACCAATGGAACATGGAGAAGGTGAACAGGGAACTCATCGAAAAGGAACTGTCCAGATATGCCCTGGAGAACCGGGCTGAGTTTGAAGCCGAGCTGATCAGCGCTACACTCAGGGGAAAAACATTCTCCAAAGAGTTGCTGTCATATTCCAATCTGCATAATCCGGAGCAGAATGAAGGAATAGCAAAAAACCTGCTGCAGTATGCATCCGGAAAAGATATATGCACACCGGTTGACCTGGTACGTGAAAAGTTCGACCGCATGATGAAGGTACTGTTCCGGCAGGAAGGGGCCAACCTTGAAATAGGTATCCTGGCATCCGAAGAAGCGCAGGATTTTATAGAAACTCATTCTTCTGTCCTGAACGGGTCATTCCGGCAGGTGGAAATGTCCGAGGCCATGCGTAGGCGGCTGGAGCGTTCCAACTATGTATTCTCCGGGTTGAAGACCTTTCATGAACTGAATGAAGCCTTCCCATCCCTGTTGGATGAGAACGGCAATAGAAAGACGTTCGAACGCTTTTTGAATGATGTCCGGAAGATTGACGAAACATACAATTCAAACTATCTCCGGGCCGAATTCAACTTCGTACAGGCTTCCGCTGAAATGGCTGCCAAATGGGAACGGTTCATGCAGGATGGCGACCGATATTATCTGCAGTACCGCACGGCCGGGGATGCAAAGGTACGTCCCACCCATGCGGAAATGGCCGGCATCACACTTCCGGCTTCAGACCCGTTCTGGGCGGAATTCTACCCGCCTAACGGATGGGGCTGCCGCTGTTCCGTAGTCCAGGTGTGCAAATCCAAGTATCCGGCTACGGAACATGAAGAGGCCATGGCAAGAGGGGAGTCTGCCTTGGAACTTGACAAAAAGGGAATGTTCCGGTTCAATGCAGGCATGGAGCAAAAGACAATGCCCGACTATAACCCATACACCATCAAACGCTGTAAGGATTGCGATATGAACAACGGAAAGATGGAACTGGTCTTCGTGCCGGAAAATGAATTGTGCGCCGCATGCAAACTGGTAAGGACTTTGGCCAATGCTGATGCCAAACAGATAAAGAAACAAGCAAAACCATTACAAGGTACTGTTATAACCAATAGCGGATTCCCATTCCCGGTAAACATATCAAAACGCACGCTTCAGGAATGGACCAACCAACCATACAAGTTCTACCATGAAAAGAACATCATGCTTCTTGACATAAAGAAAGTGTTTGCCAAAGCCAGATACCTGGGAACAGCGGATAACCACAAAGGCATTCCACACCTCATACAATCGCACATTTTCGAGACTGAAGTAAGAGGTGAAAAAGCACTGATAATAGTTCGGGAATACGACTGGCACGAATACACGCTGCACAGTCTTTCAGAAGGAGGTGAGTTATACAAACATATAAAAAAGAAAGAATAGCGAAAGACGCAAGCTCCGGGAACTACAATCCCGTTCTGAACATCTAACACTATTCCTCACTGCAAATATACAAAACAATTTTTAAAATCAACTCGTTATGAACAAAATTATCGAATTTCTCAAACAAAGCAACCGCTGCAAACACCTTATTGGCGGTTTGTTGGTAGGCCTTTTGGCCTTCAGCCCTTGGACAGCACTCTATGCTGCAACTGTTGCCGCATCCTGCCTGGAACTGAAAGACAAACTGAAAGGCGGTTTTTGGGACTGGATAGACTGGTCTCTTACCGTAATCGGCAGCTTATTGTCCGCCCTATTTTGGTGGATAGTATAATGCTTTAACTCTTGTTACTTGTTAAATCATTAGCTTTGTGCACTTTGCAGATATGGGAAAAGCCCAAATGAACAATTACATTGAAAGTTTGGAAAAATCTTAAAAAGCCCCCGGCCCGTTAAATAGTCGTCTCACTTACCATTTAAACAAAAAGCACCTCTTACCGGCACGACCGGGGGCAGATACCCTCGTTCGCCAGTAAGAGGCTTTTTATGTAAGCGTTATTTCACGCAATGATAAGTGAGACAATGCAAATGTACAAAATTTAACTGAAATGAAAGTAATTGAGATACTAAAATTGAACAGAGAACTTTTAAAGGCATGCTATAACATAGGCATACACCCCGATGACGTGCAATATATAGAACTATATAATGAATATAACAAGCTGCAAGCCAATGGAGAAAAAATATCCTATATCGTAGCTACGCTTTCCAACCGATATGGGATCTGTGAACGAAAGGTGTATGACCTTATCAAGCGTTTTAAAACCGACTGTAATTTATATGCAGTGTAATCAGGCCTCTTTCCCATTAAAGGCAAACTACCCTACCCTACCTTTGTATCGCAATAAAGAACAATCACATCATGAACAAGTATTATCAAATCTTAGACAAGGTGCTTTCATCCGGAAAGATGCAAAGCAATAAGAAAGGGAACATTCGCTATCTGCTGAACGAACAGATGACTCTGCTCCCTGCAGACCTTCTTGATATATTCGAGGGGCATACCATAGCGCGGAAGAAGTTAAAAAGCGAATTACAGCTATTTATGCAAGGTGAGCGTAACGTAGGAAAATACAGGGAAGCCGGAATCAACTGGTGGGACTACTGCGGCTCCATCCTCGTAAACAGCTACCCCACTTATTTGGAAAAACTGCCACCACTCATCGAACGTATAAACAAGGAAAAACGAAGCAGTAAAAACTATGTACTCTTTCTTGGTTCCACAGGAACAGAAAGCAACCAGGCTCCATGCCTTAGTCTCGTTCAGTTCCAGATAGAGCAAGGGGCACTGGTCATGACCGCCTACCAGCGCAGCAGCGATGCGAATTTGGGATTGCCTGCGGATATTTACCATTTATACCTAATATCAAGGCAGATTGAGTTGCCGCTAAAATCCATCACCCTGTATTTGGGAAATGTGCACATTTACGAAAACAATATCAGCAAGACAGAACAGCTGCTTGCTGGCAATGAAAATGTAAAATTTGAATTGAACGTATGAAAAAGATGTATCTGTCGGCCCCTCTCCCATTTGTCGGGCAAAAGCGCATGTTCGCCAAGGAATTCATGAAAGTCTTGGAACAATATCCGGATGGGACATTGTTTGTTGACCTGTTCGGTGGTTCCGGACTGCTGTCGCACATTACCAAATTCCTCAAACCACATTCCACTGTTGTCTATAATGACTTTGACAACTACCGCTTCCGCATGAAGCATATTCCGCAAACGAACCTGTTGCTTGCTGACATTCGCGAAATGGTGGGGGATTCCGTACCACGTCATAAAATCATTAAAGGGGAACTGCGTGAACGAATATTCAGCCGCATCGAGCAGGAAGAGAATACTACCGGATATGTGGATTTCATTACCCTCTCCTCCTCTCTTTTGTTTTCCATGAAATACAAACTGTCTGTCCAGGATATGCGGAAGGAAGCATTATACAACAACATACGTAGGACCGGCTACCCGGAATGCACGGACTATCTCGAAGGGCTGGAAATCGTATCTTGCGATTACAAGGAAGTATTCAACCGGTATAAAGACATTCCGGACGTAGTATTTCTTGTGGATCCGCCCTATCTGTCCACTGACGTAGGAACCTATAACATGTACTGGAATATGGCTGACTATCTGGATGTCCTGAATGTGCTGATAGGGCATTCATACGTATATTTCACCTCCAACAAATCTTCAATTCTGGAACTGTGCGAATGGATAGATAAAAACAGAAATTTAGGTAATCCTTTTGAAAACAGCACCAAGGTAGAATCCAACGCCCACATGAATTACAACTCTTCTTACATAGATATGATGCTTTATAAGAAAGAGGCTGCCTGATGGCGTTTACTTTGCCTGTATTGAACAGAAAAGCCGCAGACGGTAATTTATACGTCCACGGCTTTTCTGTTTAATACAGGCGGCTATTACAGCCGCTTGATAGCCACACACTGATACACCTCAATACTTTCCACAATATCCTCATGGTTGTGATTCGTATCACTCTCCACCAGGTCCAGTTCCAAAAAGGTTTCCCCGCTCAATCCGGCAAGCTGTGCATGAATCAGTCCGGGCAGGTCAAACACCTTCAGCGCATCCTCCTGCAGCTCGCTTCCCTCAGCACTCGAACCTTCCCAATCTGTCACGATGTGCAGTTTAATCAAAGGTTCTGCCCGGTACTCCACACCGGGAACAATCGCATTCCACTGTATAGGGCAGAATTCCACAAAGACAGCCGGACGCTCCCAGTTCTCTTCCTGTTCGATGAATTCCACGTTGTGGTTCCACAAGTCTATGTGCTTGATAAGGTCAATGGCCTTCAGTTCACGGCAAAGCAGCCGGTAAAGTTCTTTTCTCATTTTCTTATAATGTCATATTCTATGGTGAAATACTCTGTGAGGTTCTCTTCTACAATCTCACGGACGGCTTTTTCCACTTCGGGCGATGTGCCGAGGAAACGGCGGCGGGGTATCTTGATGGTGCTCCCTGCTTTCTTTAAAGCCATGAACATCCAAAAATCGGCTTCTGTATCAAGCCGGGCGTTTCGTTTATCTTTCCGCAGCCTGCCGTCTTTCCTTCGCCCGAACGCCCCGGTAGCCTCATAATACTTATGCCAGAAGAAACGCTTCATCCGCCCCGTTACCACTATTTCACCGCCATCATTGTGAATGGCCGCATAGGGCAGAGAGGTAAAAAAGGTGATGCTGTTTTCCGTAGTCCGGCTTCCGATACTTTTCCGAAGCGCCCCGGTATCTGTCAGTATGGCTCTGCCTTCATCCCGGATAGGGCTTTTCCTACGCTGCCATTTCTCACTGAAAAAAGCCTGCCGCTCAAAGTTCTTGTCAAACTCATCGCTCATTTCCACCTGAATGTCTTTCAGTATCCGGGCCACTACTTTTTTTACATCTTCGTTCATTCCCAGTCAAAGTTAAATTTCAATTGTACCGTATCGTCCGGCAAATCATTTTTAGGGTCTGCGGACGCTTTAAGCATATTGTAGAATGTACGCTCGCTAATAGCATACACAGGATATATGTACCGCCGCCATATTTCACGGTTCGGTACACCGTGACTGGCATAATGGTCATATATCCTGTTTACTTCTGTTACACGCTTCTGATAACTGACTCCGTGCCGCTTTCCCATATAGGCTTAATCGTTCATAGACGGTTCCACTTTAGGTTTATAGGGCCGGATGTCAAGCGTCATTTTCGTACTTACCGTTACCCGGCCACTTCCTTCACACTGTTTGCAGACTTCCTCAACGGTTTCAGTTTTCTTGCTCCTGAAGAACCGCGAAGTTGTTTCCACTACTTTCTTCACCTTGCCTGTACCATGACAAGCACGGCACAGGGCTATTTTCGGAGATTTCTCCACTTCTTGTATCATGGTTCCTTTTTTATGATTCTGTCATTCCCAGTGGAATAGGTTTCCACATTCCGTTTTCGTTCTTGATTTCAGCACGGATGAACTGTTTGCTCACTTCCGGCTGGTAGGCTTCCTCAATGATGCGCACACCTTCAATGAAACGGTCATCTCCGGTTTCCATGGCCACTTTGCGAAGCTGCACGATGCGCGAAGCCTTCAGCGTACCCTTGGCATCACGGGCCAACAGGCGAAGCACCATGCTCACCAATGCCTTGGTCTTTTCATCTTTGGCCAGACCTTCGATATATTCCTTCACAATGGCTATACCGTCCTCCACGGTGTCACGGTAACCGTCGGTCACATACACACCCAGCGTGATTCGTTTGTCGCCTTCACTGTTCGTAAAGGTATGGCTGCGCTGGTCATCCTTCACCTTGGTCTTGAAAAGGTCTGCCTTCATTTCAAGGATGCTCTTGAAGTTGTCCATCACCGCCTGCTTTCCGGCTTTGATTTGCTCGCTGATACCCAACAGCACCGGGATAGATCGTTCAATCTCGTCATCCACCATCTGTTTGTACATATCGCGGTCAGACTTTGCCTTTTCTTCTGCCGCTTTCTTGGCTTTCGCCTTTTGGAAGGCTTCGAATTCCGCCTTCTCCTCTGCCGTCATGACAACGGTCTCTTTTCTGTTTTCTTCCATGTTGAAAATGTTTTGTTGTTAATCGGCTATTATCTTCTCGTCCTTCAGCAGCAGGGAAAATGCCTTGTCCCTTTCTGCTTTGGTCTCAAACTTCTTATATGTCTTCCAGCCGCCGTTTATGCCGGTGCACATCTTGATTCTCGGACTCGGGTAATCGTCCCTGCGGACTATCTCAAAGCCGGCTTTTATCAGTTTGACTTGATCATCAATTCTCACGGTCTGTCCTCCTCACTGTTTTGTTCTTGCAAAATCAATGTTTTTTCGTACTCTGCGTGTGCCCATTCATAAAGCTCGCTGTAAAACTCCTCGCGTTCTGCAAGAGCCAACCACGATGCGCCATCAAGTATCTGCACTTTTATGCGGTTGATAAAATCATTCGTTACTTTTCTCATATTGACTAACATTTAGGGGCGCTCGGGTCTATGGGGATATAGAACGCGATGCCGGATTGTTTTACTTCTTCTTTCTTGGGTTTCAATCCGCCCTTGCGACCAATGGAGCGCAGCTTCACGGCCAGTTCCTCCAGTTCGTCGGAGGTTATTTGGGAAAACGGCTTGCCGGCTATCCGGGGATTCCGGCAGAAGTCGTTGATACGCGCCCAGTCGGATGTGTCTATACCCAGCTTCTGCATCAGCTTCAGACACGTGCTGCGTCGGCGGCGCAACTCATCACGCAGTTTCTGCCGCCATTCGTCCTGCCCGGTCAGCTTTTCCAGTGCAGCGCAACAGGCTTCATACTCCTTGGAGGTCATTTCACGGAGGCTGTCCGTGCGGTTCCATGTGTACTGCTGCACGATGGACTTCTTGAAATCTTCCCGGTCGCCGTCATACGGCAGCTTGTTGAACAATGCGTAGAACCGGGCGAAATTGGTTACTTCCTGTGCCATATCATCCTTTCACTTTTTTCTCCACTGAAAGAATTGCCAAACTTATCATCATAAGTTTTACAGACTGGCTGTCCTCTTCAAGCAAATCAATATCCGCAACCACAGGCTCACCGCTCATGGTGTTCCATATTTGCTCTACCTCTTCCGTCTTCTTTTGATTCATCAAAAAGAAATACGCGTCATACTCGGAACGGTCAAATTCAAATACGACCTGAACTTTCTGTTTTTCTTCCATATATTCACTATTAAAAGGTTATTCAAACAATACTTTAATGCCACACGAACTGGCTACGTCAAGTTCCAGCTTGGCTCCCTTGCTCAGTTCCCAGTCCTTCAGCATGTAGATATAGTCACAAGCCAACAGCAGGGCAATGTCGGCCCGCATGTGGGCTCTCCAATGAGCTTCATCCGGCAATCCGTTCCTGAAAGGGTTTACTGGATCATAGCCTTGTGCCATCAGTTTCTCCTCGGCACGGCTGAAGGCTTCCTTGCGCTCATTCATATCATAGTGCGCGATGGCTCCGCTGATGTACACTTTCCCGGCACCGGTCGCTTCACCACGTTGAAAAGCCTTGTGTCGTTCCCACCGTTCCGGAACCACCACACTGTAGTTGCACGATTGGCAGCAGCAGCCTTCTTCTTTCACCGGGAACGGATTGTATCCGTAGCCCTCATACTCTTTGCCGCAGATGCAGCACACTTTCTTTTCTTCTTTCTTTTCCATCACTTCAAATCTTTTTAATGTTTACTTTACAACTTGGATTCCATATCAGCACATTACGTGCAAACAAGACATCACCCGTTTCTATTACGACATGACCGGGCGTTTTCGCTCTTCTCACTTTCAAATCACTTTGGATGTTTCGCTCAAGCCAGTCATCCAATACTGCCCGGCTGGTATTTTCGTCCATCAATATTTGGAACACTTCCGTTCCGGTGTAGCTTTCAAAAGCCTTTTCGTTATTATCCATAATCACTTTGGTAAATTATTACTTGTTTGAATGATTCCGTCTTCCCATACCACAAAGTAGCTTCCCGGATCACCGATTGATCTTCCCTGACAGTAGGCCTTATATCCCACCACACGCAATTTCATGTCGCAGATATATCTAAGTTTCAACGCACCACCCCCCATCGGTTGGCTCTTTTTCTCTTGGCTTACCCATATAAAGCACTTTCTTGGAAAACTCTTCATCAACTCCACGGCATCGGGATATTCCCATGGGGCAACCTGAAAAGAGTCAATGATAATGAATTTAGGGCTCTTCGGCTTCTTCAGCCGCTCCATGAGTTCTTCGCAGCTTTCGCCCACAACCACCCGGAACCTGCCTTGCACTTCGTTCATTTTCAAATAACCCATTCTGCGCTGGAAACTCTGGTTCACACCTTCCTCATAGCTGAGGTATAACACCATCCCGTAGTTGCACAGTTCCTTGCCCAGCTGCATCACGAAGCTGCTCTTTCCGGCAGCACTGGCACCACTGATGAACCACGAAGCGTTCTCTGCCGGGAACCCGAAAGGCTTGCTCCATTTCTCATTCCACGACAAGGTCACCCATTTCTTGGCGGCTATTTCCTTCGGACTGTACGCACGCTTCATATTTTTTTATATTTTTGCATCATGAATGATTCAATACACATAAGAGTTTCATTATTTAGCAATGTTCCAACGCGAACGGATGATGGGTTTCATCGTTTTGAAACCGTCTTTCTAAATCCGCTCTTGCAAGCATGTGCTCCTCCTCCACTGTCAACTCACGAATGGGAAGTGACTCGACATCGATACATTCCATACAAGGTCTTTGGAGAGGGCGGGAGGGCTGAATGCTTTGGCGCTGATTTAATTCTGCGTCACACATGCAAATCAGCACATCAAGCCTTTCTCGTAGCGCAAGCAATTCGTTCAATAACTGATTTGTTCCAGTCTTCACACGAGGGGATTTATTGTTTTTGTTGCATCTATTCATAATTCATTCATTTTAAGTTTTTCAATCTCAGTATAGACTCTTCTCAAACCACCGCGTGTCTTCCGTACAATCTGGGCTATATCAGCACCTGCTGGGGCATTTACCTTGGCCACAATACGTGCCTGGTTGTTCAAGAACTGTTCGCGCTCCTTTCCATCATCCGGAGTCACCTTGCTGTACCGGTCACCATAACGGCTCAACATTTCGGTATAGCCAACCTTCTTGCATTCTATGGAGCGGTTGATTTTCTCTTTCAATCCGTCTGCCCCCATCATGTACCAGGCGCAGCAGCGTTCAGTGGCATTCCACAAGGCCTTCAGTTCAAGGAAAGCTTCATACTGCAGGTCGCCTGCTTCATCGAGGATGATAAGCGGGGGTTCCATAGAACGGAGGTAATATACTAGGTCTTCATACACATCAGAATACTTTCCCTTACTGTCCACACCAAACTCTGCAGCAATCTTGCGTACCAGTTTCAATTTGGTCTTTACCTGCGAGCAGTCGATATAAACGGCATTCTTGTGGCTCTGCACATAATAACGTGCCGTGAAAGTCTTGCCGATATTGGGCATGTCGCACAAGATACCCGACAGGCTGGACTGCTGTGAAAACTCCAGCTGGGCTGTGATATATTCAAAGGTCGGGGTTTTGGCTGCTTTCCATTCCATTTCACCACGGAGGTTCACCCCTAATTTCCGGGCAATGCTTATCCAGTTGGCATCGCTCAGGGCTTTGTCTGTCTGTCCGTTCTTGATTGCACTGTACACAGACGTACTGATGGCCAAAGAGGCAGCATGCTTGGCATCACTGGGATAGTTCACACGGTTGCCGGCTATCGCTGCTATAATCTTCTGTTTTTGCGCTTCTGTAATCATAATTCTAACGCTGTTTTAATGTTGTTCTAATTCTGTTCTTACATATCACTGATGGCCCTCATTGCCTCGCTTATTCCGGAGTGCCATTCATAATCTGATTCCGGTTCTGCCGACAATTCTACTGGCAAATCATCGGATAGTTCCACCGGGGGAAGTTCCAGTCCCTCTTCCGGGTCATCCGTTGGCTGATCCGGTGTACCGGTTCCCACCTTTCCGATGGCGTGGTCATTGAGGTATTTGCTGAAATGACTCAGAACTTTGTTTTGCTCTGTATAGGCTGCCCGGTCTTCTTCGGTCTGTTCTGCCATCACCCGGTTGTAAGTCACTACCGGACGAACCTTGTCAAGGTAGCGGTCGTTCTGGTACAGGAAGACATCCGTAGGCTTGCCCTCTTCATCCGGCAGATAGTAAGCCGTCACCTTGCGGTTGTTTGGTTCCAGCTGCTCCAGCACTTCCGGACCGCTCAGCCACCAGTCCGCATTTGCCACACGTACTGTGGAATTTCTACGAATACTGGTATCTACCTTTTCTCCGATATATCTGCTCAAGGTCAGTTTATCAAGCGGTCGAAGGGTCGGATTGATTTTGGCTACGAGCACATCCCAACGGGTCATTCCGGGATATTTCTTTTGATTGGGGTGAAGCGTATTGTTCCATTCTTCACAATCGCGCCGGTCGTCCGCCACAAGCTCCTCAAACGTATAATACTTTCTGTCTTCCCAGGTGTGGTTGCTGCTGTCACTCACTTTCTTCTGGTCCACCCGCCGTGCACCTTTGTTATGCCAGCGGCCAATGGCTTCATGGTTCTTATGTGCTATGGTTGTCTTGAACGCACCGTTCAGAGCTTCAGCATATTTCTCCTGTGAGTTCTGTGGGGCACAGAAATGCACAAACTTAAATACCTCACCTGCCTTCAGGAATCCTTCTTTATACTTGCTCATCAAGTGCTGCTCCACCTCAATACCAGCCGGAATACCCCATCCGTTGCGTTCGATGAGCCGGAACATATCACGGAAACAATCCACCACCAAGGCATCATCCTTATCCCGTCCGTAGGCCAACCCGATACGACACTGACTCACCGCATCATAGGCATAATAGGCATGCACATACTCACCGCCCTTCATTCGACGCGGCAAATCCACGTCATCCATCGTTATTTGTGACAAAGAGAACTCACCGCCATGACGATGCATGTGCGGCATTTGCTCATGATAGAACTCCATACGTCCACGCAAGGCTTTTTCTATCAGCAGCTGGCTTGCCGGGTTGTTCAGAATATTCCGGATAGTGCTTTCGCTCAATTCTTTCGGTTCCCCGTTCTTGTCCGTAAAATCTTCCGGATTGAATATCTCTCCTGTTTCCAGATCCCATACTTCCAGTTCACCGCATACAAACGACAGATACATTTCATGCACATCGCTGTTGTATGGTTGGTTGGGAAGTACTTTCAAACTCATCACCAGGCGTTCGTCCATGTAAGTCACCTTCCGTTTGTTCTGGTTGCCGAATTTTCCGGTTATCAGACATTCGTAACCATACTGCTTGTATTCGTTCACTTTCTTGCGGAAGCGCAGGGTACTGGCAGGAAGGTCATGACCAAAATTTTCGCGCAGGGTCTCGATGGTAGTGGCCATCATGTCCCAGTTATATTTTTCACCCATCAGTTTACGGTAATCATTGCTTCTGTTATAAAGCTTGATACAAGTATTCAACACGGAAGCATTCACCGCATATTTTCGGGCAAGTTCGTCTGTAGCTCTGTTGCTGGAAGAATGGGAAGCCCAATCCAAAAAATAGGCTACTGCAGCCTGATCCAGCACATAGTTTGATAGTATCCAGTGGCGAAGTGCCTGCTCTGTTCCACCGGGGTTGTCTTCCTTCACCCGTTCCAGACACTCGGTAGGCAGACTATTGAGGGCGACCAACGCGCAATTTCCAGCAGCACCTCCACCACGACGCACCACCTTGATACGGCCACGGTTCACCCAGTTCCTGTAGCAGGATTCGGTGATATAGCCGCCATCTATGAGCTCACGTGCAGAAATACACTGTATGTTACCGTAATACACCAACATAGCCGCCTCCTATCTCAATGCTGATGCAAACGCTTGAATTTGGTTAATATCGGCAACCATCACATGCTCGTAAGTCTTCACTGTTTCTCCCTTGAATATTACTTGCCCGCTACCATCCTTGCGGTCAAGTTCTATCAGAGCACCGTTCGGACAGTACTGGCGCATCACATTGTCATAATCATGGAAAGTTTCTATTTCCGGAATAACAACCATCACAATACCGCCACGATCCATGGCCAACTTACGGATCTTTGCAGAAAGTTCGGAGTTGCCACGACGGTCATCAAACCGGATAGCGTTATAAACAGTCTTCTCTGTCACGTTGAGCGCCTTTGCGATAAAGTCGCGGTCAGCTTTCGTAATGTGAATGTACCTCTTGTTCATATCTCACTTATTTAATGATTAATACTGGGGGAAGGTTGCGGACTCGAACCGCAGACCATAGCCTCTCCGTAGGAGTTTGGCGTGTTCTACCAACTGAACTAACCTTCCGTGTGTCTCTCCACACCGTCACCCGTCTCTTAACGCCTTCCGGGTTGTCACGCTGGGTTATCCTGAGTATTTTTACTTGATTGATTCTTTAATTCCACGTTCCGAATGGTCTGCAGCAACTCAGCTTGAAAACATACACACATTGTATAGACCTCATCTTTAAATCTTGAATTCTGTACTGGTTCTACATCTTTCATCTGAATAATAGCACTGGTTAATTCGTTCATCAGGTTATCCAGCGTCTTGGGATTTACTTTCATCAATAATGTCTCTTTCATAATCTTATATTTAAAATTCGCTAATCACATGCCTTTTTTGTATATTTGGCGCGGTGTTCCTTTTTGAACACGTTGTAAAATAGTAACTTCTCACGATATTCGAAAGTTTTATCGTGATTATTTTCGATTAAAATGTGATTTATGACGAAATTCGAGACTATACACGAAAGGATAAAATACTTAGTAGATAATTACGCAAGCGGGAAAAACACGGTATTTGCCGCAAAACTTGGGGTTAGCGAAGCTAATATAAGAGGTTATATAAAAGGAGTTATTCCAAAAGCTGACATATTAGAAAAAATCGTGATTTCTTACGAGGTTAATGCCATGTGGCTTCTAACAGGGTTAGGATATGAATCACTACCTAACTCAGCTCCTGGCAATCCTATTTTAGCGACGGATGATATAAGTATTAAAAATTTCTTTGGGCAATTAGACCCTTATATACAGAGTAAGGACGCTAAAATTATACAACAAGCAGAAGAAATAGGACGTCTAAAAGAACAAATACGGCAAATGCAGCAACGATTGGAAAAAAATGCTTCGGATGCCCAGAATTCCGCCACTGCAAATGTAGGATAACTCCATTTCGAATTATCCAAGGTGGACGGAAGGAATAAAAACAAATCAAAGCGTATGCCAGCGCCCCCCATGATGTCCCCCTCCCAAGTAATCCCCCTCCCATAACATTATATAAGGGAGTAAAGGCGCTGATATTGGGGTATTTAAAAAGTAAAATGTGAAAAATGATAGGTTTTTAGGGGGGGGCTATCAAATAAAAAACAAGGGGTATTCTTAAAATTGTAGTATTTTAGTACGTCTGTATCGCACACCGCCAAAACCCTATTTTGAATATCCAGTTCTATAAAAGTGAATATCCACTTTGAATATCCACCTGAATATCCAGCATCAAAAAAGAGCCATTTAAACATAAAAAAAGGGGAGGTATAACCACCTCCCCATACCGGATTATTCTAAAGCCGCTTTTATCGCGTTTTTAGCCGCTTATTATTCGTCTGATACATTCCCACTACGCCCGCAAGAAATGAGCGTAGATTGCTTTATTATAGCCTTTTTTGTGCATATAGTGCCATTCCCAGATAATCCTGCATGCAGCAAATAATTCTTCGTTGCACCCACCTGTTCAGCTGTAAAAACGGTATAAACTGCCGAAATACTGCTGAAATACCAATCTTTCCGCTTTGTTCCTTCTATTCCGTGCGTCAAATGCACATGTATTACCTTTGCCATAACTAATAATATTTTGTCACAAATATACCAAATAACTATTATATGGAATATTTTAAGAAGCACTATATCAAATAATCGGGCACAAAAAAAGCAACCGCAGCTGCCATGCACTCCCCCACCCGAATCAACCATGTAAGCCCTATGTAAACCCAATTAAACTTATCTGCAAATCTGTATGCCTAAAAAGCATCTAAATGTAGCTGCGAATTAAACCCACGTAAACGTTTCGTTTTGCAGAGCCATCCACTCATATCTTGCACAACCTTTTGTATATCAATAAGTTTAAGCCCTTTTCCGTCCAACCCTCAATATACGTTTCGTTCTGTGCCCCATAGCGGCACTATATATTTTGTTTTCATCCTACTATTAGTTTTAATATCCATAATAATTTTTCAATAATCCCTGATGGCTTGACAATGCGTCCGGCGGTATAGGAACCCAATAGCGTACCGGATCCGTTTCGGGATTCACAGCCCCGGCATTCGATGCATTAATATAGCCATAGAAAGAATGCAGAATACGGGCAGACGGTTCCCACCGGCGAGGACTGGCGTTTTTAACTTGCGTACAATATTGAACACACATATCTACACGCGAGTAACCGGAAGGATTTTGGGAAGGATATGCAGGTAGCGCCTCATCATAAGAATTGATGTTCCCTTCTTTGTACCAATCCATTGTTTCGGCTACACATACCGGGAACAGCGTTTTATCCGCCGGTACCATCTTATAATAGGCTACAGCCGGGTAAGAATCAAAGCGTGCATCATAAGTAGGATTTTCAAAAGGAGTTTCCGTATTTTCATACTGCTTAGTACGGGCTACTTTACCCAATTCAATCCAATCGAAATACAAATTATATAATGTTTTTCCATACAGATTCCAACGTGCCAAATCGTAACGCCTATGCTTTTCTCCGCCAAATTCCCAGGCACATTCCTGAACAATAGCATTGAAGAAATCTTCTTTTGTCCCCAAAGCATCCACATAAGCCTCTACCTTTTCAGCATGGTCTTTTTCTGCAAAAGCCCTTTTACGCACCTGCTTCAAGGCATCCTTAGCTTCGGTCGTCGGCCCGTCATGGTTTTCATTGGCAGCTTCCGCATACATCAACAACACATCGGCATAGCGCATATACGTATAATTGATCCCTGTACCTTTATTGGATGTACTGCCCAACGGTGATTCCATAAATAGACGGTTCCATTTGCCACAACCAACATTAAGTTCGGAAAATGGCTTCTGAATAATAGAACTCATTCCTGAATTTTCATAACGGAATATCTCACAAGTAATATCCCTACGTAAATCCTCTCTATCAAAAGACAACATATAGGTAAGAGCCAATCTGGCGCCACCGGATGAATATCCGTGAGGAGCATTGGACGCATTCACGCCCTCTGAGTTCTTTGACGATACAATATATGTTCCCCAAGAATAAGCCAATTCTCCAGAACCACCTACTTTAGCCGGTACATCAAAAATATTATCATCACCAACCGGTACTATCCAACTACATTCATCTACCCAAACCTGACGGAAAGAACGAGTCAAGGAATGTTTACCCTCAGAGATAACCTTTCCGGCATATTCCTCAGCTATTTTATAATATTCTTTCCAATCGTCGCTCCGCTCCATTGTACCCACAGCAGAAGGATTATCATAATCCGGCCTGAGGCTCCAACCACCTCTTTGCAAAGCAATGCGAGCTATCAATGCCTGACAGAATTCTCTTGAAGCAGCCTCTACTCCTCTGTCGGATTCTTCTGCATACAACATCAAAGGTTCTATCTCTATCAAATCATTAATCATATCGGTCAATATTGTATTGCGGTCGGTCGCTCCGATAAACAATTCATCCTTATTTCCGGCAGGTTTTCTTCTGTAAGGCACATCACCCCAGTTTCTGACAAGCTCCAAATAATACATGGCACGCAGGACTTTCGCTTCTCCGTAATAATGCATCAGACGCGACGGTTTAGTTTTGTCGGCAGCGGCAAACAGAGGACTCTGTTCAATACCCTCTATGACATCGTTCGTACGGTTTACCCCGTCATACATACCCGTCCAAATATCACCATACGACTTTATATCGCCTGTACTCGGAACAAATGCACGCTCATTGAGATTGGATGCTGTAGATAATCCACTGAACTCCACATCCGTATTAAACAGCATCTTCTTAAGCAGAACTCCTACCCAACCCTTACCGCTGACCATAGGCACATACATGCCATTGACAGCAGTAGCTATTTCGGATTCACTGCCAAATACATACTCCTTATCAAACGTAGACGGAGAATTTACATCCAGATAGTCTGAACAGGATGCGAACAATAATAAGCTCGCCATTACCGATATATATATTTTTTTCATATCCTATATAATTTAAAAATTCAAATTAACACCGACTGTATAAACGCGGCTACGCGGAGTTACATTATTATCAATGCCCGGCGTCAAACCTTTTTGGATATTCACTTCCGGATCATAACCGCTATATCCTGTTATTGTAAACAAGTTGCTTCCGGAAAAATATAAACGCAGGCTCTTAACTCCTAAAGATCTCAACCAATGCTTAGGAAGCGTATAACCAACCGTCAAAGTACTCAAACGAAGGAAAGAACCGTCTTCAACCAAATCGGTCATTGTTATACCCTGAGTTACGGACATCCAAGAATAGGTTTTGGCGTTCTCATTTAATGCCGCTAAGGCAACAGGGTCACTGGAAACATTCACACCGGCATCGTCCACATAACGGAAACAATTGGCAAGGTTCATATCCGTAGATAAGTTGGAATAATTACGACGGACAGCCGAGTGCAGGTAGAGTTTATTCACATTGAGCACATCAAAATCACACATGTAATTGAAGAATGCCGTAAAGTCCAGATTCTTCCAGTTGCCGGAAAGTCCGAAACCGCCGGTCACTTTAGGATTGGTATCACCGATAACCGTCATATCATCTTCAGTAATCAAGTTCGATTCGGAATCGGACAGTTTCTTGAATTTCATAGCTCCGGGTTTAAAAGCAAAGTTACCGGAACTGAACGATGAATTATCGGGTATACCCGGCTTCAAAGTCCATTTTTTAGTAGTTGCATCGAAATCAAAATCATCTACCTTATAGAACCCGTCGTTGACGAATCCGTAAATCAATCCCAGACTTTTGCCTACTTCCATTTTATAGTTATACGTTCCATACCAGTTGGATAATGAAGCTTTGGTTTTCCATTCGGTTTCACCGGTAGCCAACTTGTCTACCTTATTCTTGTTGAACGCAACGTTGAAGTTTGCCGATAGCTGGAAATCCTTTGTCTGAATGATTTTTGCATCCAAAGAGATTTCAACTCCCTTGTTTGAAGTCTGTCCCACATTTGTCATCTGACGGGAATAACCTGATGAATTAGGAATGATGGAAGGAACCAACAAGTCCTTGGTTGTATTCCAATACACATCAACCGTACCGCTCAGACGGTTTCTAAAGAATCCGAAATCCAAACCGATATTACGGGTTATTGTCGTCTCCCACTTCAAGTCTGGATCGTAAAGATAAGTCTGGTCTGCAAACTGATAATAATTATATTCCTCATTACCGAAAGCGGGAGCACTTGTTCCACTGTATACACGATAGATATTATGCCACAAATCATTACCAATACGGTTATTACCAGCCAAACCGTAGCTGGCTCTCAACTTCAAATCAGAGATGAACTTTATAGGCTTCATCCACTTTTCATTGGAAATTCTCCAGGCGATGGAACCTGCCGGAAAATATCCCCACTGCTTACCGGGAGCAAACTTGGTAGACCCGTCGGCACGAACCGTCAGAGTAGCATAATAACGATTTTTGTAATCATACAATGCACGTCCGAAGAAAGAAGCGGTTCTGTCGGGAGCACTTTTATAACTGGTGCTCTGATTGGGAGTCCCCAAAGCAAAATTCTCCAACGCTGCCTCTGCCGTTACAGAAACCGGAAAGAGCTTTGCACTCATAAACGTATTATCGTTCTGCGCATGGTTAATTTCCTGTCCCAGCATTACATTGACATTGTGAGACTTATTAAAGGAGTTACGATAGGTCAGCGTATTTGCCAAACGATATGATTCCTTATGGGTTTTGGTGCGTTTAGCAGAAGGCATATTATTCATACCGGCCGCAGAAGCCGTACTGGACAATGGACCGTAAAACTGATTGTCATTTGCATGAGTCGTGCTTATTCCATACTCGGAACGAAATTGCAATCCTTTTATCACATCCCATACCAAAGCAGCTTTCAGGCTGAGAGCCTGTTCGTCACGTTTTCTGTAATTCTGTTTATTCTCTTCCACCGGAGTATATTTCTGGTTCAGGGAATTTCCATCTCCATCCAGGTTTTCCTCGTCATCATCAGGGTCGACGGCAACTCCTGCCGACAACCCATTGGTAGGACGAAAACGAAGCGCAGTAACAATATTTGTCCCCGAAGTTCCGGCACCATCGATAGTACGCGTACGATAAGTTGCATTTGTTTCCAGTTTCAGATTCTTGAACAACTGATGATTCAATTTTAGATTAATGTTATTACGTGTCAGTCCCGAACCAATCAACTGTCCCTCGTCTTTATTGCGGGTATAACTCAAATTGAATTTGGTTTTTTCATTACCGCCATTAACGGTTATATTATAATACTGCGAAATAGGATTACCGCCTAGAATTTCATCCTGCCAATCAGTAGTGTTCGTGTATTTGTATAAATCAATATCATCATAGTAACCGAAATTTTTGATAAAGCCCTCATCCGAACCTTTACGAATCATCTGATATTCATATTCGGCCATTACAAACTCATAGTTGTTCATTACCGGTATTTTACGTGCTAATGTACGCATCTGCAAATAGCTATTAAACTGTACGGTTGTTTTACCCATTTTAGGGTTTTTGGTGGTCACGATAACAACACCGTTTGCACCTCTTGCACCGTAGATAGCTGTCATTGACGCCTCTTTCAAAACATCAATAGATTCAATATCCGTTGGCGGAATACCGCTTAAATCATCTACCGGAAAACCATCCACCAAAAATAATGGTGAATTATCTTGGGTTATGGAACCACCACCACGCACGCGAACACTGATTTCAGCATCCAACGCACCATCCGCAGTAGTAATCTGTACACCGGCCATCTTTCCAGCCAAAGCATCGGCCACAGAAGCCGAAGCAACTTTAGATATAGATTCGGATGAAACAGATGCAATGGACCCCGTCACATCACTACGACGTATGTTACCATAACCCAATACAACAACTTCATCCAATACATTTGCATCCTCACGCATAGTTATATCCAACTTCTTACCCTGTTGAGCCCTTATTTTACGTGTCTCATAACCAATATAGGATATTTCCAAATTTACGTTATCCGCAACATCCAACGAAAAACTACCGTCAATGCCTGTAATTGTTCCGTTAGTTGTTCCTTGTTCTCTTACAGTTGCACCAATGATCGGCTCCCCCGCATCATCTACAACCTTACCAATGGCTTTAATTTTTTTATTCTTAGTCTTGTCTCCCGGTTGTATCTTCTTTACTATTATTCGCTTATTCTGAATTTCATAAGTCAGATTATTTTGTCCCTGGAGAATTTGCTTAACGACATCATCAATTGTCGCTTTGTCCGTAGATATTGAAATTCGCTTATTCGTATTTACATCCGCAGATGAAAACACAAACGAGTAACCAGATTTTTCTTTCAATAGTTCCATTGCCTCTTTTACACTTATTTCCTTATTTTTCAACGATATACCTTGAGAAAAAGCGGAAATATGAAGACAAAGAGCTACTGAGGCTATTAAAATAGCCTTACTGAAGTTTCCCATAAACTTTTTGAATTTTTAATTAATGAATAGAAATAAGGTTTGGTAATAAATTACCAAATAAAGCTGACTTCCAGACTATTGTCCGGGAAGCAAAATGCCAACGTCAGCCGGAAAAAGTAAATTTCATACAACTCCTGTTTCTCATGTTTTATTTTTTAAGTTCAACATTAATATAGTATATATACACCGTTTTCGTATTTATAATTCATTTGCTGGGTCGAAGCCATCACATCCAGAATCTTATCAATCGTATTGCCCGAAATACCGAAGCTTCCATAAAAACGCTTGTTACGTAAAGAATCGGCAACTTCCACCTTTACATTATAGCTACGCATCAGCTTCTTGGCTATATCTTCCAGCAGCTCTTCATCAAAGAAAAGTTCGTCGTTAATCCAAACATTGGCTTTGGCAGCTTTCGTACTGCTTTTTACCATTTGTCCGGTCGCCTTATTAAGAACCATTTTCTCGTCCGGAGTCAGATAAAGTTCAGGCATTTCCCTGATACCGTTTCTCAAAGCAACTTTTCCTTCCATCAGATTTACCGTCACCTCTTCATCATCCGGATAGTTCCTGAAATTGAACTTTGTACCCAATACTCTCAAATCCAACTCTTTCGTGTCTATCTCAAAAGGTACTTCTTCGTTCTTCATCACCTCAAAATAGCCTTCTCCTTCCAAGCGCAACCGACGGTCGTCTACTCCAAAGCCTTGCGAATATATAATTTTCGACCCTGCGTTCAGCCATACCAATGTCCCATCCGGTAAATAGAGTTTTGTATGCGCTCCCATAGGCGCCTCTACAACCATATCTGCAAAGCTTTGTTTTACAGCCTGCTTTCCCTGCCAATACGCAGCAAATGGAATCATCAGAATCAGTACAATTGCCGCCGCCCGCATAAATGTCTTCCATGAGAAGCGGAACATCTGTTTTTGTTTCTTCTCAGCCCCGACAATACGTTGCTTGAATAAAGAAAATGCCTTGTCTTTATCAAACTGCACAGCAGTATCAGCAACTCCTGAAGAAAACCAAACCTCTAACTTATTCCGTACATATTTCCGATTAGACTCAGACTCCAAACTCCAACGTTTCAGTTCGGCAAAAGATTCTTTATCCATTTTTCCCGAAAGATATCGAGTTATCAATAAATCTATATCAGTATGTTCTTCCAGTTGCATAATTCCGTTGCTTTATATATAAGACAAAAAAATCAAGAATGAGGGTAGTCGAAAATTTATATTTTTTCAAATATCCATAAAAATATAAATAATCAATAAATGCAAATAGTTGTCCAAACGCTTTTGAAGAAGAGATAAAGCATTTTTTATATGATACTTAACCGTATTGATGGAGATTCCCAACTCTAAAGCAATCTCTTCGTACTTTTTTTGTTCAAAACGACTTTTCTTAAATACGGTACGACATTCCACAGGCAGTTCTTCTATACTGCGGGTCAACTCATCTTCCAACTCCCGTTCGAGCAATACACCCAAGGGCTGATTCTCTTCCACAAAAACAGAATCAAGAAAATCCATATTTTCCGGTAACATAAAAGATGAGAAATGCAGTTCCTCACGATGACGCAAGGATTGCAATTCATTCAGACAACGATTACGTACAGCGCGCATCAGATAAGCACGGACAGAATACGTGATTTCTATCTCCCGACGATGCTCCCATAAATAAAATATAGCATCGTCCACCACCTCTTCCGAAAGAGCTGCATCATTTAATATCTGATTGGCAAAGCGGCAAAGCAGAACATAATGACGTTCATAAATGTACTTAAATGCTTCTTCATCCCCCCTACATAAATGCTCAATAATTAATGTGTCTTTCATAGCCGCCTCCATTTATAGGAGAGCAAAAGTAGTCAAACTTAGACAACTACACAATCATTAAGAAGATTTTTCAGAAGGACTAATAAGAATTAGCGTATAACATAGAATATTTTCCACAAAGAAAAATGGCATATGAAAATGACTAATTATAATCATTTCATATGCCATCTTATTTTTTAAAACATCTGCCGAATACTCTTGAAAAGGAAAGAAACTTCGTCACAGGTTACTATGAAAAAAGCTTCATCCAGCAAAGTGAAAAATATCCTTATTAATAGGAACGTGCAAATATCACGCGGCAAGCAGACGGCTTGCCCGTAACCATACATTTGCCCGGCTCCTTGTCACCTGGTACGAAAGAATCGAACGGAATACAGCGGATAGTGGCTTTGGTCTCTTCCTTAATCTTCTCCTCGGTTTCGGTCGTTCCGTCCCAATGAGCCAAAATAAAGCCGCCTTCTTCAATTTTTTCCTTGAACTCGTCATAGCTGTCCACCGTAGTGATACGGCTGTTGCGATAATCCAATGCTTTCTTATAAATATTCGCCTGGATTTCCTCAAGCAGGTCTTTTACGTATTCCTCGATACCGTCGCAAGAGCGGGTTTCTTTCTCCAGCGTATCGCGGCGCATCACTTCCATTGTATTGTTCTCCAAGTCGCGGCCACCCATAACCAGACGGACAGGTACACCTTTCACCTCGTAATCGGCAAACTTGAAGCCCGGACGTTTGTTGTCGGCATTGTCGTACTTCACAGAAATACCCATCGCTTTCAGTTTGGCTACGATGCCTGCCACCTTCTCGTCAATCTTGGCAAGCATTTCGGCATTCTTGTAGATAGGTACGATAACCACCTGTATCGGAGCCAAGTGCGGCGGAAGCACCAGACCGTTGTCATCGGAATGTGTCATGATAAGCGCACCCATCAAGCGGGTAGATACTCCCCAAGAAGTGGCCCATACGTATTCCAGTTTGTTTTCCTTGTTTACGAACTGCACGTCGAAAGCTTTGGCGAAGTTCTGTCCCAAGAAGTGTGAAGTACCACTCTGCAAAGCTTTGCCATCCTGCATCATCGCTTCAATGGTATAGGTGTTGAGAGCGCCGGCGAAGCGTTCGTTGGCCGACTTCACACCTTTGACAACGGGCACTGCCATGTATTTCTCGGCAAATTCGCTGTACACGTTCAGCATACGCACTGCTTCCTCTTCGGCTTCTTCGCGAGTGGCGTGAGCCGTGTGGCCTTCCTGCCACAAGAACTCTGCGGTACGCAGGAACAGACGGGTACGCATTTCCCAACGGAATACGTTTGCCCATTGGTTGCACAGGATAGGCAGGTCGCGGTAAGAGTTAATCCAGTTCTTATAGGTATTCCAAATAATAGTTTCCGAAGTAGGGCGGATGATAAGTTCTTCTTCCAGCTTTGCAGCGGGGTCCACCACTACGCCGCCGCCATTCGGGTCGTTCTTCAAACGATAGTGCGTCACTACGGCACACTCTTTGGCAAAGCCTTCTACGTGTTCCGCTTCGCGACTGAGGAATGATTTCGGAATAAGTAAGGGGAAATAAGCGTTTACGTGTCCTGTTTCCTTGAACATATCGTCCAACTGACGCTGCATCTTCTCCCAGATTGCGTATCCGTAAGGCTTGATTACCATACATCCACGCACAGCCGACTGCTCTGCCAAATCGGCCTTCACCACCAACTCGTTGTACCACTGAGAATAATTCTCGCTACGTTTGGTAAGGTCTTTCAATTCTACTGCCATTCTATTTCGTTTTTAAAATTTAACCAATTTAAAAAAAGGCAGCCGCTGTGATGCAACTGCCTCATACTCAAAAGAGCGGCAAGCGAGGCTCGAACTCGTGACCCTCAGCTTGGGAAGCTGATGCTCTACCAACTGAGCTATTGCCGCAGGTTTCGTTTCCCTTTATTCTGAAAACATCGGCAAAGGTAATGAAATCTTTTAAAAAAGAAAAAACGAAACCGCTAAAAAAATACTCTATTCTTGCCACTGCCGCAGAAATCATGTACATTTGCTTTCATAAAAACTTCAAGCAAACCAATGAGACGAATCATACTTATTACCGGTGGAGCACGTTCGGGCAAAAGTACCTATGCGGAAAAGCTGGCGCTCAGCCTCTCGCCCACCCCTGTCTACCTCGCTACGGCACGTATATGGGATGAAGAATTCCGCAAACGGGTGATACACCATCAGGAAAGGCGCGGACCGGAATGGACAAACATAGAAGAAGATAAAGAGCTGAGCCGCCACTCGCTGTCCGGACGCACCGTACTGATAGACTGCATAACGTTGTGGTGCACCAACTTCTTTTTCGACCTGGATGCCGATACAGACCGTTCCCTTGCCGCAGCCAAAGCCGAATTCGACCGCTTTACGGCACAGGATGCCACATTTATATTTGTCACCAACGAGATAGGTATGGGCGGCACATCCGAAAACGAAATACAACGGAAGTTTACGGATATGCAAGGCTGGATGAACCAGTATGTGGCTTCACGGGCAGATGAAGTGATTTTAATGGTGTCGGGGATTGCAACAAAAATTAAGTGTGAATAAGTACGGAATATAAGAATGAAGTATAAGGTATAAAATTATGAAGACATTTGATATAATAGGACCGGATGAAGCTATACGACCGGCACTGGTTGAAAAAATCAATAACCTGACCAAGCCGAAAGGGTCTTTGGGAATGCTGGAAAGCCTTGCGCTTCAGGTAGGGCTCATCCAGCAAAGCCTGACTCCCATTCTGCAACATCCTCAGAATATCATCTTTGCTGCCGATCATGGTATTGTAGAGGAAGGTGTCAGCCTCTCACCCAAAGAAATTACCTGGCAGCAAATCAGTAATTTCCTTCATGGGGGTGCCGGCGTCAATTTTCTATGCCGCCAGCACGGATTTGAATTAAAGATAGTGGATGCGGGAGTAGATTATGACCTGCCTTATGAAAAAGGCATCATCAATATGAAAGTGCGCAAAGGCACACGCAACTATCTGCACGAAGCTGCAATGACCGAAACGGAAATGGAACTTTGCCTGGAACGGGGTGCAGAAGTGGTGCGCCGTTGCCGCGAAGAAGGCAGTAACATACTCAGTTTCGGGGAAATGGGAATAGGCAACACATCCTCTTCTTCCCTATGGATGAGCTGCTTCACCGGCATTCCGCTAAAAGAATGCGTCGGTGCGGGAAGCGGACTGGACGATGCAGGCATCCGCCATAAGTACGAAGTGTTGAAACAGTCGTTGGACAACTACAAAGGAGACGGTTCGCCGCGTGACATCATCCGCTACTTCGGCGGCTTGGAAATGGTTATGGCAGTAGGCGCCATGCTGCAAGCCGCCGAGCTGAAAATGATTATTCTGGTAGACGGCTTCATCATGACAAACTGTATCCTTGCCGCTGCCAAGCTGTATCCCGAAGTGCTACATTATGCCGTATTCGGACATTGCGGAGATGAATGCGGGCATAAACTTGTACTTGATTCATTAAATGCCAAACCGTTGCTGCATTTAGGATTAAGACTCGGAGAAGGCACGGGAGCTATCTGTGCATATCCCATTATAGAATCGGCTGTCCGCATGATTAATGAAATGGATAACTTCGCACACGCTTCCATCACCAAATACTTTTGAGAAGCCCCTCAAACGGCATCTCTAAGCAGAGAACCATTTTATAGATAACATATATAACTTTGTTGATAGTACCCATATTTTAATTTTATAGACAATACCTATATATAATGAACATACTGGCTGCATTTATCTTCTTCACCCGACTGCCCTTTTGGAAAATCAGGGAAGTACCCACCGCATGTTTCAAGCATGTAGTACCCTACTGGCCGCTAACCGGCTGGCTGACGGGCGGCATCATGGCAGGCACTCTCTGGCTGACCGGACAGATACTGCCCGTATCCCTTGCCTGGATTATAGCCATCATTGCCCGCCTGCTTGTTACGGGATGCCTGCACGAAGACGGGTTAGCGGACTTTCTGGACGGGTTCGGCGGCGGCACCACCCGCGAGCGTACGCTTGCCATCATGAAAGATTCCCATATAGGAAGCTACGGAGTTATCGGACTGATATTCTATTTCCTGCTGCTGTTACAGATGCGCAATCTGCCTCTGAATTTCCTTTGTATCCTTGTCTTCTGCGGCGACTGCTGGTGCAAGTTCTGCGCATCCCAACTCATTAACTGCCTGCCATACGCCCGAAAAGAAGAAGACAGCAAGGCTAAAGTCGTGTACAACCGCATGAGCCGCCAGGAATTGATATCCGCCTTCATCTGCGGATTGCTTCCTTTCGTCTTACTCCTGCCGGTAAAGATGTGGCCTGCCACCCTCTTCCCGCTGCTCGCATTCGTACTGCTGTGCCGCCTTATGAAACGCCGCCTGCAAGGATATACGGGTGATTGCTGCGGAGCGGCTTTCCTGCTTTGCGAACTGGCATTCTACATAGGCAGCCTTGTATTGGTATATGTCTATGCAGGTTTTGGAATCGATTTCCTTACGGACTTTGTCTCGGTTCCCTTTTATTTTCACTAAACATTTAATCTGAAAAATTATGGAAGTTATACTTATTCGTCACACATCCGTCGATGTACCGCCCGGCGTATGCTACGGACAAACGGATGTTCCCCTGAAACCGACATTCGAACAGGAAGCGGCCGTTACCCAAGAGAACCTGAAAGCCTTTTTGCCTTTCGACCATGTATATACCAGTCCGCTTACGCGCTGCGTACGCCTTGCCACCTATTGCGGCTATCCGGATGCAGAACGTGACAAACGGATTATGGAGATAAACTTCGGCAGTTGGGAAATGAAACCTTTCGACCGCAACGACGACCCGCGCTTACAGGAGTGGTATGCCGACTATTTGAATGTAGCGGCTACGGGCGGCGAGTCGTTCGCCATGCAGTACCGGCGTGTCAGCGACTTTCTCGATGAGCTGAAAGGAAAGCCCTACCAGCGGGTGGCCGTTTTTGCCCACGGCGGCGTCCTGATTTGCGCACAGATATATGCCGGCATCATCAAACCCGAAGAGGCATTCAGCGCACTGACACCCTATGGCAGTATCGTCAGGATTACCCTTTAGCACTCAGAAGAATGAGGGAATAACGTACATGCAGGTAGCGGTAGCAACAACGATGATTACCATTATCCATTCCACACTGCGGTTGATACGCACGGCAATCCTCATGTCTTCGGTTGTCAAAGGCCGTTCATTGTCGCCGATATAAGGTTTCCACACTTCCTCGCCAAAATAGTTGTGAGGACCACCGAAGCGGCAGTCCAATATTCCGGCAAGTGCCGCTTCCGGATAGCCGGAATTGGGACTGGCATGCTTGCTGCCGTATTTCCCCACAAAAAGCAGCAACGGGAATCTGCCGGAAACCGCCACCATGAGAAAAGCCGTCAGACGGGCGGGGATATAGTTGGCTACATCGTCCAGACGTGCCGCGAAACAGCCGAACCGACGATAGCGTTCATTCCTATACCCTATCATGGAGTCGAGTGTATTTATCATCTTATAGGCAAGCATCCCCGGCACACCCAGCAACATATACCAGAACAGCGGAGCGATTACGCCGTCGCTCAGGTTCTCTGCCAACGTCTCTAATGCCGCCGTACGTACTTCCTGTGCCGAAAGTCCGGAAGTGTCGCGCCCCACAATACGGGCTACCTGCTTCCTTCCCTCTTCCAACGAACGGTCTACAGCCTTAAACACTCCGCAGACTTCTCGCACCAGCGTAGTACCCGCAAGGCAATAAAAGATGAGCAGCACCTGCAACGTCAAAAGCAGACCGGGAGAATAATGCGCTGCCCAACGCAGCAGGAACAATGTAAGCAGATAAACACCCGCCACCAGTACCAACGACATGACAGCCCCTTTCAGGAAACGGGCATTCCCCTTATTCAGACGATGCTCACAGAACGAGATGGCCTTTCCGAAAGCCACCACAGGATGCGGCAGCCAGACAGGATCGCCCAACCAATGGTCGAGCAGCCATGCCGTAAGCAGCGGCAGGTTCAGATTGAAAGCAATGCCTAAAAATATGATTATATCTTCCATAAAATGTTTATCACTCAGGTTCTACTATTACGCCGGCTCTATCCCGCCATAAATTCCTCTATCGCCGCCACCAATCTGTCGTTCTCTTCCGGTGTCTGTGTGGCTATGCGGAAAAAGCGCTCGTCCAGCCCCGCAAAGTTGGACGCATCCCGAATAAGTATGCCATGCTCCCCGGCAAGATACTCTTTCAAGGCAGACGCCTTGCCCATGCGAAGCTGCACCAGCATAAAATGCGTCTGCGTATCCCAAACGTCCAATCCGCCTACGGCTTTGAGCGCCTTGCCCAGACGCGCCGTCTCCTGCAGATAAGCAGCCACATCCAACGGTTCGGGCACATCGTTCTCCAACAGGAAAAGTCCTGCTTCAATGGCAAGCCGGTTGACCGACCACGGCATACGGTTGGTGCACAGCCGCTCCAGCAAACCGGAGCTGCCCGTTACATATCCAAGCCGCAAACCGGGAATCGCATACCTTTTCGTCATGGAATGCAGCAGCAGTACATTCGGATACTCCGCCGCCTCTGCCGGAGAGAAAAGCGGACACAGCGTAAAGAACTCATAAGACTGATCTATAATAAAACAAACCTGCGGATTATGTTCAATCAATCCGCGCATATATTCTTTATCGGCCACCGTTCCCGTAGGATTGTTGGGATTACAGAGCCACAGCATCCGCACATCGTCCGGCAGGCGATACCCGTCCTGCTCCTTCGGCAGTTGATAAAGCGAACTCACCCGGTGTCCGTGCATACGGCAGGCATCCGCATATTCGCTGAAAGTGGGTTGCAGGATAGCTGTATTCGTACCCCGGAAAGTCTGTGCAATAAGGTATATGGCCTCCGTTGCGCCATTCGTTACGCAAACAGCTCCGGACGGCAGCTGACAGCGGGAAGCTATACGGGCTTCCAACGTATAGGGTTCGGGTTCGGGGTAATTGCCTATCTCCCCGATACATTCGCAAAGATGAGCTTTCAAACGGGAAAGATTCACCTTGCTGTACACGTTGGAACTGAAATTTGCCGTTATCGGGCGGCTGTATTTATAGGAATCGTCTCCGTGTCCGTCAATCATATTCTATCCGATTTTAATTGTTGTCCGTCAATATCTTGTAAATAAGCGGCAGATTGACATGCTGCCGCACATGGTCGGCGAGTTTGTCGTACTGCTCTTCCTTAAACTGCCGGTAGTTGAACGTTTCCGCCTCTTCCGACAATTTACCGGCAAACGGTTCGAGCAGGAAGTCGATAAACTCCGGATTGTCGAGAATGCCGTGAATGTAAGTCCCCATGCACGTACGGTCCACGATATACCCGTCACATTGCCCGCTTTCCAACCGGTTTAGCGGAGAAGCGGACGCTCCCTCCACCGATACGGTACTACCCATGTGAATCTCGTAGCCTTTTAGCTGAAAATGGGACGCTGAAAGTTGGTTGTTGAAAATTGAGGGGGAAGAGTTACCTTGCGGAACAGCGGCACGGCAGCTTTCTAGAAGTTGGAAGTTCACCTGCCGCGTCACCTTTTCTCCCGTCATTCGTGTACTTACGGGCAGCAGTCCAAGACCGGGCAACCGTTCTATCTCCCCTTCCACGTGGTCGGGGTCGAGCACTTCCTGCCCCATCAACTGATAGCCGCCGCAGATGCCCAACACGGCAGTTCCCTCACGATGGGCGCGGATGACGGCTTGCGCCACTCCGTTGCGGCGCAATTCATAGAGGTCGGCAAGGGTACTCTTGCTGCCGGGCAGGATGATGATATCCGCCTTCGCCAGTTCGTCGGTGTTGTTGGTATAGAAAAGATGCACGCGCGGGTCACGTTCCAGCACATTGAAATCCGTGAAGTTGCTGAGGTGGCGCAGCAGAACCACAGCTATATTCACCTTACCCTGCTCCGCCTGCAATGATTTGGTGGCAAGGGCAAGCGAATCCTCTTCCTCGATATAGATATCCTTATAATAAGGAACCACCCCGACCACCGGAATTCCGCAAAGCCCTTCCAGCATTTTGACGCCGGACTCGAAGAGACGTATATCTCCCCGGAACTTATTGATAAGAATACCTTTTACATGCTTGCGTTCTTCGGGAGTAAGCAGCATTACCGAACCGTACACGCTGGCAAAGACCCCGCCACGGTCTATGTCCGCTACCAGAATCACGTCCGCACCGGCATACATTGCCATCGGCAGATTCACGAGGTCTACCTCGCGCAGGTTGATTTCGGAGATGCTGCCCGCACCTTCCAATACGATGGGATTATATTTCTGCGCAAGGCGGTCATACGCCGCACATACTTCCCTGCGCAACTCCTCGCGTCCTTCCTTGCGGAAATAGTCGTATGCACCACGACTGCCGATAGGCTTACCGTTCAATACCACTTGCGAAGTTCGGTCCGACTGGGGTTTCAGCAGTAACGGATTCATGTCCGTATGGCACGGCACTCCGGCGGCTTCCGCCTGCACGGCCTGTGCACGTCCTATCTCCAGTCCTTCGGGAGTAGCATACGAGTTAAGCGCCATATTCTGTGCTTTGAAGGGAGCAGGCCGGTATCCGTCCTGCCTGAAAATGCGGCAAAAGGCAGCGGCTATAATGCTCTTGCCCACGTCGCTGCCGGTTCCGGCAAACATTAAAGGGTGAAGTTTTTTCATTTGTCGAGCTAATATACGGCATCCGGCACGGTCTGTTTTGCCGTTCTCCGTTTGCGGTATCGATTCTGTCATAAAAATATGTCTGGGGCGATGATAGGCGTCCAGCACCGTCTGCAACTTACTCTCCAGTTCTCTTACATCCACCTGTCCGGCAATCAGCAAGGTAAGCGCCTGCCCCAAACGCGGGTCAGGAACAGAAGTAACTACAAACGGTACAGGGATAAACGGCCGTAGTCTTTTCTCCATTTCCTCCGCCTGTATCTTGATTCCGCCGCTATTGATAACGTTATCTTTCCGGCCTGCAATAGTAAAACTTCCATCGGGATAGATGCAGGCAATGTCATTGGTCTGCAAGACCTCCCCGCAAATCAGCGGAGCTTTAACAACCAGCGTACTTTCAACGGATAAGGACAGTTCGACCGAGGGAAAAGGATAATAATGCTTGGAAGCGGTCTCTCCGTTCAGACGGCGCAATGCGATATGGGACAACGTTTCCGTCATGCCGTATGTAGAATAGACCGCCGTGGGAAGGGCACTTATTTCCGCCTCCAGAGTGTCGTCCACCGCTCCGCCGCCGATAATCAGAATATCCGTCTGCTCCAGCCGCGCCTTTTCTTCGGGAACACGGAGCGTGTTATAAACCTGCAAAGGAACCATCGCCGCAAATCTCAGCGGCTCTTCTATATCCGAAAGAGGATGGCCGGAAGCAGGACGCACTATCAGATTCAGCCCCGCAACCAAAGAACGCACCACCACCATCATAGCCCCTATATAACGAAGGTTCATACACAGCAAAGCGGTATCTCCCGCTTGCAGGTTCAGGAATTCGCAAGTGAGGCGGGCGCTCTGCATCATCCGGTCTTTGCGCACCACCAGCTCTTTCGGCGTACCTGTGGAGCCCGACGTATGGACGGTGATAACCGGAGAGGCATCGAACCACTTCTCCAGAAAAATATACAAATCCCACAAGGCGGGCGAGCAGTTTTCCGCTCCCTCCGCCACCAACCGGGATATATCCCCGGCCGTATACTCCATTCCTTGCAGCAGCAAACGCTGTCGTTGTCGGTCGAATATCATCGGATACCTTTAAATATCATCATTACAAAACCATAAACAATCTTTCCTCACCTCAAGAGGCATTTCCACGTTGTCCGTAAAAAGCAGTCCCGTACCCAGCCCCTGAGGCAGCGGATTATCGAAGGTAGCACACCATTGGGCTATTGCATTCAGGCCGATATTCGACTCCAGAGCCGAAGTAATCCACCAGCCGATATGCCGTTTTTCCGCTTCGGCAATCCACTCGTTGCCACCGCATATCCCGCCGTGCAGGGAAGGTTTGAGAACAATATACTGCGGATTGATTGCCGAAAGCAGCTTCCGCTTCCCTTCCGGCGTATTGCAGCCTATCAGTTCTTCATCCAAGGCTATCGGCAACGGAGAGTCGGCAGCAAGACGCGCCATTTCCTCCCACTGCCCCGCACGGATGGGCTGTTCAATGGAGTGCAGCTCCAGTTCGGACAGGCGTTTCAGTTTCTCCATCGCATCAGCCGGAGAGAAAGCGCCGTTGGCATCCACACGCAATTCTATCTCCCTGGAAGAGAAATGTGCACGGATATGGCGAAGCAGAGCCAACTCATCCTCAAAGCCGATAGCGCCGATTTTCAGTTTGATGCAACGGAAACCGGCTGCCATTTTCTCCTCTATCCGGGAGAGCATCGTGTCAAAGTTGCCCATCCAGATAAGCCCGTTTATCGGAATCCCCGCCTTTCCTTGCGAGAAGTCCGTATCGTACAATGCCCAACTGCCCGTCAGGAGATGACGGAGCGCAGTTTCCAATCCGAACAAGATGGACGGATAGTCGCGCAAGGCATCCGCATCCAGTTCTCCCCCGCACTGTTCCAGTCGGCGGCAAGCCCCGGCAAGTATATCCTCGTAATCGGGAAGGTCGTCACAGCTCAACGCAGGCAGCGGGGCGCACTCACCTATTCCCGTCCTGCCCGGATAGTCGGGAGAGGTCAGATGAAGATACCACACTTTCCGGGTCGTATACACCCCGCGGGAAGTCCCCGCCGGCTGCTTGAAATGCAGCAACCGGGGGATAATCTCTATCTTGCAGTCCATTACGGGTGTCAGGGGAATTTGGGATACTGCTTGAAGTTAGGCTTGCGTTTCTCCAGAAATGCGTTCTTGCCTTCCTGGGCTTCATCCGTCAGATAATAGAGCAAGGTAGCGTCGCCTGCCAGTTCCTGAATGCCCGACTGTCCGTCCAGCTCCGCATTCAGCCCCGCCTTAATCATGCGCAAAGCCAGCGGACTGAGCTGCATCATCTCTTCCGCCCACTGCACATACTCGTCTTCCAGTTGCTCCAAAGGCACTACCTTGTTGACCAAGCCCATTTCCAACGCTTCCTGCGCATTGTATTTCCGGCAAAGGAACCAGATTTCACGCGCTTTCTTCTGACCTACCACACGAGCCAGGTAAGATGCACCGAATCCGGCATCGAAACTTCCCACACGGGGACCTGTCTGACCGAAGATAGCGTTTTCGGAAGCGATGGACAAGTCGCACACCACATGCAGCACGTGTCCGCCACCGATGGCAAAACCGTTTACGGCAGCAATCACTGGTTTCGGGATGCTGCGGATTTGCTTCTGCACGTCCAATACGCTCAAGCGGGGAACGCCGTCCTTACCGATATACCCGCCGCGTCCTTTCACATTCTGGTCGCCTCCGGAGCAGAAAGCCTTGTCGCCCGCTCCGGTAATGACAATCACATCAATATCCGCTTCCTCACGGCAGATGCGCAAGGCATCGCTCATTTCGGCGGTAGTGGTCGGAGTAAACGCATTGCGGTAGCGTTCGCGGTTGATGGTGATACGGGCAATTCCGTTATAGTATTCAAAAAGAATATCTTCATATTCCCGGATGGTTGTCCATTCTCTTTTTGTCTGCATAATCTGTATTCTATTTTAATTGATGATAATAATTCTTCAACATACGGGTGTCTTCGTCCTTGTCGGTAAACACTTCCAGCAAGACAGGCCGCTCCGCCGCCTCCGGACTGGCGAAGGACTTCATGACCTCAGCCAACTGTCCGCCGTTCTCCGCACGCAGGTAAAGGAATCCCCGCTCTTCCGCCCAGCCTTTGGCCGAAGTCTTGTGAACCGCTGTGATAAACTTATGCGAAGACTCCGACATGTCGAGCCCCGGCAATGTATGAAAGATTTCTCCGCCGCCGTTATTCAGTAAAAGGATGCGCAGGTTGGGACCGATATTGGCATTCCACAACGCATTCATATCGTAAAAGAAGCTCAAATCTCCGATAGCAACGAAGTTCAGCTTGTCGGACGCCGCCGCATACCCCACAGCCGTGGAAAGCGAACCTTCGATGCCGCTGGTTCCCCGGTTGCAGCAAACCTCTACGGTGGGCGAAACGGCATACAACTGGGCATAACGCACCACCGAACTGTTTGCCAGATGCAGTACCGATGCTTCCGGCAAGGACTTTATCAACGCCCCCACTGCCGCCATCTCCGAATAAGCGAACTCCGGTTCGGGAACAGCCTTGCAGTAGTCTTCCCAGATGCGGGGATATTCGGGCGTGCGGGTTTCGAGCAGGCCCGCTATCTTTTCCAGAAACTCAAACGGGTCCATTTCTATAACAGTGGTCAAGGAGCCGTAAAGGTCGGTCACCTCGCCATCCGGCGACACATGCCAATGCTCTTTGGGCGGATGTCGGCGAAGGTACTTTTTCAACCGTTTGGATACGATATGCCCTCCGTAAGTAATCAGCAGTTCGGGAGCCATCTGGTCCATTTTCTCTTCGGGCATGGCATAGAGCGCCGCATCGAAATTCTTCACGGGAATGCCCGGTACCGTCCGGTTGCCGATATGCTCCGTCAGCCATGCAAAATGTTTATACAGCAGTTTGGTATACCGCTTTTCAAACAGGTAGATAAGGTTCATCTGCCCCACCACAATCATCCGCTTCCGGTATTTGTTCATGCGGTCGATGAGTTCGTTATAATCGCGGTCGTAAACGTTCAGCCCCTGATAGCGGGTGATGACGCGTACTTGGGGCAACGTCTCCGTCGTGAAATTGAACAAAGGCTCGGAAACGGGCACATTGATATGTACCGGTCCTTTTCCGTGATGGTTGGTTTCCAGCAGGGCCTCGTTTATCAGTCGGTTGCAGAACCACTCATCCTCCTCCGTATGAATTTCAGGAAGGTTGACGGATTTCTTGACCAGCGACCGGAACACCTCCGGCTGCGGAAGCGTCTGTCCGTCCATCTGCCCTATCCAGGCGGCCGGACGGTCGGCAGAGATGACTATCAAAGGAATTTTCTGATAAAAGGCCTCCGCCACGGCAGGGTGGAGATTCAGCAAGGCGGTTCCCGAAGTGCAACACACCGCAACGGGCTTGCCGCTATTCAAAGCCAGGCCGAGGGCAAAATACCCCGCACTCCGCTCATCCGTCATTGCATGGCAAACAAAGCCCGGGTGATTGGACAAAGTATGCACGATGGGGGCATTGCGGCTACCCGGGCACAACACGACCCTGGTAATTCCGTACGCCTCGAGAAGCGCTGCCAGTTGGAGTATATTCTTTTTGTCTGTATACATGGTTCAGTGATTAAAGATTAGCGATTTATGGATTATAGGGACATGCTTACCAACCGTTTCATGGTCTGCAACTTCTTTTCCGTTTCCAGCCATTCGTCATTCAACTCCGAAGAAGCCAGCAGTCCGCTGCCGGCATAGAAAGACAACTGCCCGTTTTCGATGTGCATACACCGCAGGTTCACGTACAAATCCGTCTTGCCGTCAGGGTCGAGCCACCCGATGAAACCGGAATAATAGCGGCGGTCATACCCTTCGTTGTCCAGTATAAAGCGGTATGCCTCCTCTTTCGGCAGACCGCACACGGCAGGGGTCGGATGCAGAAGCTCCAGAAGGCTTCCCAAACGGTTGTTGTCTTTCAGGGTAAAACGGAAACTTGTTTTCAGGTGCGACAGCGCTCCGGCATAAGCGGGATACGGACCGCTCTCCGTGGGATGAATGCCCGATGACAGGAGTTGCCGACGGATATAAGACACTACATAGTCCTGCTCCTGCCGGTTCTTCTCGCCCCATTCCTGCGGCAGTCTGCCATTTTGCAAAGGCAGGGTTCCCGCCAATGCTACAGTATTCCACTCGTTTTTCTCCCCGGACAGAATAATCTCGGGGGTACTCCCCATCCAGATACCTGTCCGGGGTGTATAGCATAAGTATATATAAGAATGGATATAATGCTTGCATGCCGCACGGAACACTGCCGAGGGCGAGAAACCCGGGCACTGCCCGATGACGGATTTGCGGGAAAGGACCAATTTATCAAACCGCTTGCTGCGCAAAGCTTCTGTAAATGTCCGGAAGCATGCTTCGTACTCTTCCGTGCAAGTTTCCGAAAATGTTTCCCGGTCTTGACGCAACCGGAAAGCTTCCAGCTCCTCTTCCGTGTACTCGCCAAGCGGCAAAGGCTGTCCCCACCGCTCCGGCTGTATCAGCACAACCGGACACGCCTCGCTCACCCGGAACGGCGCAATGACAAAACCGCGTGCCCCGTCCAAGTCCTTGAGGTCATACAACAGGCGGACGCTTCCCGACGCTTGTGTCAGCAAACGGGGAGTGTCCTCACCGGGAATACGATAAACGGCAAAAGGCTGTTCCTGCCGGATCAAGGTATCGATAGCTGTCAGATTACTTATTTCTTTGTCAATCATCTTCTTTTGTAAAAGCATAAAACCACTTGCAGAGTTCAGGTACGCTGCATGGTTTTAATTCGGATGACAAAGATACAAAATCCTTTTTATAGAGATAGAAAGCGAAAGTATCTTTCCTTATGTATTTTCATTGAGTTACAAAAAGTGCCGTCCATAAGATTCTATGAACAGCACTTTCTATATGTTTCCCACCATAATCGGGAGTAATGACAGATGGCATTATGCAGCCATCCCGAACAGTTCTATGCAGTTACCCTGCACAAGGCTATGCAGTCATACTGCACAGTACTGTGCAGCGTGGCTGCATACCAACTCTTGTTTATCCGAGAGGATTTTCTTCTTCACCGCCGGACGAACCGCCTCCGCCTTCGGGCGCTTTGCCGATATAAATGGTTTTGGCGGCACTATGCGGGGTTTTCAGTAATTTGGAACCGGAACCGGAGAATTGCGTCGTCACTTTCAGTTCATACGTGCCGTCGGCAAGGCCTGCGGGGATGATGAATGTCAGCCGGGACGGGTCGTTCACGACGTAAAGGTCTTCCGTTATTTTTGTTTCCGTACCGGAAGAATCGGTCAGTGTAATACCTACCGAGGGGTCTGTACCGGCTATTTTCAGCTTACCGCCCGTGAGGGTGAAAGCTCGTCCTGCAGTGGCACTGGCATCCTGTGCACGGGTGGCAGCATCCTGCACGCCTGTAACAAACATTGCCGAACCCTTCTCGCCGATGATGCCTACGGTAGTATTCTTTATTGCCTGGCGCAAATCCGCCCCTACATTGAAATTCACTACGATAGAATTCTTTGCAGGATTCCATTGCGAGTTTTCAACGATACCACGAAAGCTGACACTAGCGTAATAAAGCCCTGTATTCACACTGTAGCCACTCATGAGCAAGCGTTTGATTACACGTTTTTCCAACTCAAACACGTGCTTGATGGTTTCCTCGCGCAAGCCTGAGTCTTCGGCTTTCATCTCGGCGATGATGCGCGCCTCGTTTGCGCTGCCGATGTTGACGGGGACAAGAATCATATCTTCCTTATTATCCACCGTAACGGTATTGTCGGCCAACTGACCATTGATTTGATACTTAATATTTTCTGCCATAATTTTGATTTGTTTTATGGGATTAGTAAAAACTCTTTTTTTCTCCGAATAATGCCGACCGAAAAGGACAGGCGATTATGGTTGCACAGTCAAGTCCGCAACCAATGCTTTGAAATAATTTTTCCAGCTATCGTATGCTGATGATGCAGCGGGAAGAACAAACAACCGGCACTGCTCTTTGATAGTGCCCTTATCATGACTGAAAGTAGTGGCGGTAATAGTCGGTGCAATTGTCGCATAGCTCTGTATGCCTATCAGTTCCGAACAGTTGTGAAACACATTATCTCCCAGAGCAGTAACCGTTGCCGGTAGGGAGATTCCGGTCAGTGCCGTACCGGCAAACGCCCAATCTCCTATCGTTGCAGTCTGTTCGGAAAGTACAACGCCATTTAATTTGGTACATCCGTTAAAGGCATATTTCGGTACGACGGTAACACCTTCCGGCAAGCATACACGTGTAATGCCGGTACAGTTAAGGAAAGCATTTTCTTCAAGTGTCGTCAAATTAGCAGGCAGATTGCAGGGGTTATCCTGGTTTATTTCTTCCAAGTTCAAAGCATGGCATTTATCAAACGCATTGGCACCTATACGGATTATATTATCGTGGAAGCCTACGGAATGAAGAGCAGTACAGTTAGAG
>ENA-UONZ01000575-UONZ01000575.1-human-gut-metagenome-genome-assembly--contig:-C93old-NODE-575-length-56624-cov-49.973006_pt1 | contig 56624 bp, 49 predicted proteins | sample MGYA00242468_ERZ724015 | MGnify/ENA metagenome assembly ERZ724015
ATTATCAACTCATTCGGTCACGATAATCTTCATAAGAAAATTGCTTGTATATTTCCGCCTTCCCCTCTTTTGTCCAAATGGCAATGGCGGGATGATGAATTCCGTTAAACATATTCGTTTTCACCATCGTATAGTGAATCATATCCTCAAACACGATACGCTCTCCGATTTGCAACTCGTGATCGAAACTCCACAGTCCCATATAGTCACCGCTCAAACAGGAATTTCCTCCAAGACGATAGATGTATTTTCCCTCATTTCCCATCTCTGCGCCACGCACGGCAGGTTGATATGGCATTTCCAGACAGTCCGGCATATGGCAGGTGAAACTGACGTTCAGAATAGCTGTCTTGATTCCACGACTTTCCACAATATCCACCACTTCGGAAGTCAGCACTCCCGTCTGCCAAGTAAAAGCCGATCCGGGCTCCAGGATTATCTGCAAGTGTGGATAACGCGTTCTCAATTCCTTCAACAGTCTTATCAAATGCTCAGTGTCATAATCTTTGCGTGTCATCAGATGTCCGCCCCCTAGATTCAACCATTTAATCTGCGGAAACCAACGGGAAAACTTGCTTTCCAGATGTTCCAATGTACGTTCCAACTCATACGAGGAGGACTCGCAATGACAATGGCAGTGGAAACCTTCAATTCCCTGCGGCAATGTTTCCGGCAGCAGGTCTGCCGTTATTCCAAAACGGGTACCGGGCGCACATGGATTATAAAGCTCCGTCTCTACCTCCGAATATTCAGGATTTACACGAATACCACATGAGATACCGCTTCCTTCGGCAACCGTCATCGAATAGAAACGCTCGAATTGGGCCATCGAATTGAATGTGATATGACTACTACAACGCATGATTTCAGGAAAATCCCGCTCCGTATAGGCAGGAGAATACGTATGTGCCTTGCTCCCGAACTCTTCCAGCGCCAAACGGGCTTCATACACCGAACTGGCTGTTGAATGACGTATGTATTCACGGAATATCGGGAAAGAACGCCACATGGCAAACGACTTGAAAGCAAGGATAATCTCCACTCCCGCCCTGTCGGCTACGCTCTTGATCAATGTCAGGTTCTTTCTTAGAAGTTCTTCTTCCATAATATAACAAGGAGAAGGGAACTGTGCAAAGTCTATCATCATACTATTTAAGTTTTATCTAAAATCCCAAAGTAACGCCTCGATGACGCGGATGCAAAAATACAAATTCAAAAGCAAAGAGAGACTGTTTTATTTTTAATTAAGATATTGCTTTTCGAGAACTTTTTCCTATTTTTAAGCCTTTATTATTTATAAGTAGTTGTATCATCCTAAATAACTGATTGAATATGAATAAAGATTTAAGAAAAGTAGTGATTCTGCTGGCACATCCCAACATTAAAGCCTCACAAGCGAACAAGGCATTAATTGACGCTGTCAGTGACATTGAGGGAGTAGCGGTTTTCAACCTTTACGAATTGTCGGAAGATATCGCTTTCAATATCGACGAATGGAGTAAAATCATCTCCGACGCTTCGGCCGTTATCTACCAGTTTCCTTTCTATTGGATGAGCGCACCGTCATTATTAAAAAAATGGCAGGACGAGGTTTTCACATTCTTATCCAAAACTCCGGCCGTTGCCGGAAAGCCATTGATGGTAGTGACAACTACCGGTTCGGAATACGAGGCCTATCGCAGTGGTGGACGAAACCGATTCACTACGGACGAACTTTTGCGCCCTTATCAGGGCAGTGCAATCCACTCGGGCATGGTATGGCAGACCCCCATTGTGATATATGGAATGGGAACCGCGGATGCGGGAAAGAACATTGCCGAAGGAGCGAACTTGTACAAACAAAGAGTAGAAATGCTTATTAACAGCAGTAATGCGGGGAATAATTGGTAAAAACAAAAAGCGTAGCTTTATCCAGTCTAAAGCTACGCTTTAGCATACCTAAAGCACAGCTTTAGAGGAGGTAAAGCAATGCTTCTTCTTCAGTGTCAGTACGGGCAAAAAAACAAACACTCCGACCACTGACATTATCAACCCGCCAATAGTGCCTGCCGCCAACGGAAACCAGAATCCCTCCTTTTCCGCTCCTACCATAAAAGGAATAAATCCCAAAACGGTAGAAGCAACTGTGAGGAAGATAGGTATTATCTTTGTATTCCATGCCTTCACATAGGCCCGTAACGGTGCAAGACACGGAAAACGCTTACGAACCGCATTATATTCATTCAATATATAAATGCTTGCATTCACCGTGATGCCACAAAGCAGGACAAAGGAGGCAAAACCTCCCTGGTCAAAATTCAGTTTGAACCAATAGAACGTCAGGAATACGCCGATATAAGATACCGGAATCACAAAAATAATAGCCAACGGCTGTTTCAACGAATTAAAAAGAATACTCGTAATAAAGAATATAATGCCGATTACGATCAGAAGCAGACGATATTGTTTATTATCCTTTCCACCCCACGACCAGTTGTTATCTTCTGATTTCGCGGTATATCCCATCGGAAGGACTTCATTAAACTCCTCCAAATCCTTCTTCAGCAATTTATGCCCCTGTTCCGAAGAGCCTATATACTCGTATTGCAGGCACAAGCGGTATTGCTGGTTTTCCTTTGCCACCTCTTGCGGCATCTGTCCTTTGTCGACAATGGCCAGTTCCGACATCTTATATTCCCTGCCGCCTGCCTGAAAAGGATAATACCGCATAGCCCATACATCCCTTTCTTCCGATTGCCGGGAAGAAAGCCTTATCTTTTCCGTTCCTTCCTCCGTCAGTACTGGAATATGCTCCAAAAGCCATTTATGGCTAATGTGGTCAAAACATCCGTGGATGTCTCCCTCTAATACCCATTGTGGAGATTTACCTTTGGCAAGGTTAGTAAAGCATTGTTCGATCGCATCTTGGGTGCACCGCTTTTTCCGGAAACCATATGACACGCCGTCCGCCGTAGTTTCAGCTATCGGTTCCAATGCCAGCAGGTAAAGAGCCTGCATGGCACGATCCTTCATAGTAGGAATTCCCAACGGTCGTGTCTTCCCATTTGACTTACGAATGTGGATGCGCTTCAAGGGTTGCGGTCGGTAGCCTCTGCGTTTAAGGGCATAGACTGCTTTCTCTTTAGAAGAAGGGATAGACCATAACTGGTGATCTACTCCGGAAGTTTGACTTCCCCGGTTGGAAGTAACTTGTTTGATAGCCAATAGTTTGGCTGAATACGAATGAGTCAGAAGCCATTGCAAGCTCTTTACCTTGCCATGACGTCCTGTTTGACGAGCCTTTACAATACGTTCCTATAGTTTTCGCACTTTAGCCGTGTGGGAGGTCCAATGTATGGAGCCCCATTCTTCGGGTCTATCATGTACAGATGCACACAGAGCTAAATCTCCGTTCATTTGACGTTTCTGCATTAGAAAATTCTATAGGTTTCTTGTAATGAATTACCATAGCAGAAGCCTGCCCGTTTTCACGTAGGATGAGATTGAAATCCTTATCCGACCCATTACAGGACGGCGTTTGCTTTTTCTGCTTTCCTCTATCCACATGTCTTTGGGATTACCTTACGGAAGTCCTACCTTTACAAGAAAACATATGGGCTTACCATGTTCTCTACTGTTAACTAACGAAAGGGTTAGGTTCTGTTTCATCCACCGGTAGCAGTAGTGTCCGTGTGGTTCCAATAAAAAGGGGAAACCAACCTTGCTACAATCCCCTTTTGGGGTACAGGCTTGTCAGTATCTTTAGCCTGAGTCTGAGTAACGATGTTTATATTATATTAACCTTACCTTCCAGCCTGGCACCCCAGCCGATGGATACTTACGACTTTCGCTTCTTACCTCACGGTTAAAACTTAAAGGGTTACGTTGTCACGATAGCTTCATACAAAACTGTTACCGGTGATGCGTGTATCGCTAGGCTACTATTGACGGAACAATAGGTTTAAGTAGTATTAAACAATTAACAACAGAACTTCATGTCGCACTTTCATTGCCCAATCGAAACGAATATAATTACTTGCCACAAATTCGTCTCCTTTCCCGTTTTCTTTTTTCATACCAACAAAGGTAAGCAGAAAATGTCTGATTTCAAATATATATCCTTCTATTTCTTTCTGTCTAAGAATATTCTATCACCCACTCTCCCAAAGTCCGTGTTGTACTATCAAAATTCACTCCAACCTTATCAACCTTGCGATGATCTATCTCGTAAGGAATAGCATATTGTTTACTATCAATTTGAGCCAATGCTTCTTCGGGAGTTCCATCTACTGTAAATTCAAATACATAAATTGCATCAGGCATCTTTATTACCACGTCAGCCCTGCCAATGGCATTCTTTACTTCTACATCTACGTATTGACCCATTAAACGGAATAATAAATAGAAAATAGTCTGGTAGTGTTTTTCCTGATTGTTCTCCAAATCATAAGGTATGGAAGAAAAGAAAGAACAAGTACGAAGAAGACACTGCTCAATATCACCTTTCATCAGGTCTCTTACAAAAGAGTAATGCATTAGTTGAAACATGAACAAAGATAATGTTTTACGCGTATCTTACACAGATAGAGGCTGAATTTGTTATTTCTAACCGTATCATTATTGTATTGAAAGTGAAAGTTACTATCTATTATTCAGTATCAACGAGAAGTATTACTATTTTTCACTCATTCATAATGAGTAATTTTAGCATTTTATATTCGTTTATAATGAGAAGTTTTATATCTTTGCAATCAAAAGCTCAATTATCATGAAAGAATTATTAAAGCATATCATATTCGACCAGCGTGAAAAAGACATATCCCAAATGATAGAAAGGGATATTGACATGAGTTGTGTAAACAATCCCGAAGTGCTAGTCATATCTGGTATAAGAAGATGCGGAAAATCCGTTCTTTTACAGCAAATACGTTCGCAACAGTCAGAACAAGACTTTTACATGAATTTTGATGATGAGCGGCTTATCAACTTCAAAGTCGATGATTTTCAAACCTTATATGAAGCTTTCATCGAATTGTTTGGAGAACAAAAAACATTTTATTTTGATGAAATACAGAATATTCCCGGTTGGGAAAGATTTGTAAGAAGGTTGCATGACAGTGGATGTAAGGTATTTGTTACAGGCTCTAATGCCAATATGCTAAGTAGAGAATTAGGCACACATCTCACCGGACGTTATTGCCAAATTGAACTATACCCTTTCTCATTTCCCGAATTTCTAAAAATGAAGGAAGCATATCCGCAACAAAAGGACTTTTATACTACTACCGGAAAAAGTATGCTAAAAAAACACTTCGACGAATACTTGAAAACTGGCGGTTTTCCCCGTTATATAAAAGACCGGAACAACAATTACCTATCCACTCTTTATGAGAATATTATTTATAAAGACGTTGTCACTCGAAACAAACTAAATGGTGAAAGAGAATTGCTGGAAATGGTTTATTACTTAGCCAGCAATGCTACGAAACGTTTCTCGTACAGTTCGTTAGCAAAAACGATAGGTATCAAACATACGGAAACAGTCAAAAACTATCTGGAATATCTTGAAAATACTTATCTGCTATTTCAGGTAATGAAGTTCGACTGGTCTGTAAAAAAACAGATGAGCAATCAAAAGAAAGTGTATTTCATAGATAATGCCATTATTGGCAAAGTGGGATTCAATGCGACCGACAACATCGGGCAATTACTTGAGAATTTGGTATTTATAGAAATAAAGCGCCAAGGAAAAGATATCTATTATCACGATGACGGAATAGAGTGCGACTTCATTATGCGTGAAAACGGACATATTGTATCTGCCTGCCAGGTCACCCGCTCGATGAAAGATGAAAAGACAAGGCAGCGTGAAATAAATGGATTAATTGCCGCACTCAATACCTATAATCTCACCGAAGGAATAATTCTGACTGATGACGAAACCGAGGAAATAACTATCGGTAACAAAACAATACATATAATTCCGATATGGAGATGGCTATTAAGATAGTGACGCTATTCCAGGCATATACTGTCACTATGTTTAAACCGGATTATTCGGGCTATTTTTCTAATTTCAACGCTGTGTAGGCAGAGTAAACTCCTGCGAGTCGCAGATCACCCCATTTTCATCTGCCACTGCTACACGGAACGTTACTTCGCCGTCTTTCAATCGATCACCGGCATGTATGGAAGCCGTATAACGAATGCCTTCGCCCGGCAAAATCTCTTCGACCATTACCGAAGGAGAAATGCCGATATGCTTCACCTTGCCTACGGTTTCCACCACCGGAACTACGTTATAAACAGGCTTCCGGCCTTCATTCATAATCTCAAAGATAATCTTACTGTTCTCTCCCGCATCAATCACATGACTGCGATTATCATCTATAAAACGGATTCTACGTAGTTTCAATTGAGAAACAGGCTGCTGAACCGGCTGTTTCTTATATTTCTGCACACGAACCTCCCGAACTTCGGGAACGTATGCGTCATCCTCTATCGGCTCTTGTCGCGGTGCGGTCAACGCACTGCCTATCGCCGCACCGGCAATAGTCCCTACAATATTGCCAATAGCAGAGCCACGATAACCACCTCGCCAACCTCGATTATTATCTCCAATCAATCCACCTATCGAACCTCCCAAACTACCTCCGATAGAAGCACCGGCCACGATAGCTCCCGGATTACCCATACGCCCTGATGCACATCCGCTCAAAAGTAAAACGGAAAGCAAAAATACTGTTAGTTGTTTCTTCATGAGCCTTTCTATTTTAATATTTTTATTCTATTACCTTAAAACGAGCGAAACGCAATAATAGTTGTTTCTCTCCCGCATTTTTAAAATGAATAGTTGCCTTTGCATTGTCTCCCGTGCCTTCTACCTTCATCACTTCTCCCAAACCGAAACGTTCATGTTCAATTCTCTGTCCGGCTTGTAATCCAACAACCGATACCGGACCGGAAGACATCGCTTGAGAACCGCCACTTACCGTACTTACCTTTTTCAAATTTCTCGGCACACTGGGAGCTATTATCTGAGCCTTCGGTCGCTCCTTTCGTTCCGAAGAAGCACTTCCAAAAGGTGTAGTACGCGACGGAGAAGCAGAACGAGTGAATCCTCCTTCAATCTCCCTGCGGAAGCGTCCTGCGCCTTCATCCACCGAACGACTGATTCCCGCTTCGTGCGGCATTTTCAAATAATGGATATCAATATCACGCAAGAAACGACTGGGACTCCCAAACTCCATCTTTCCATAACGGAAGCGTGTTTTGGCAAAAGACAAGTAGCAATGTTCCTCTGCACGGGTAATGGCGACATAGAACAAACGGCGTTCTTCCTCCAATGCACGGGGAGAATCGCCAACCATCCCACTTGGAAATAGGTTTTCTTCCAGACCGACTACAAAAACATTCTTAAATTCCAATCCTTTGGCGGAATGAACTGTCATCAACGTTATCTTTTCTCCGTCATCCGCTTTGTCGGAATCCTGATCGGTGAGCAACGCAATCTCTGAAAGAAAATCGGTAAGAGATATATTCGGATTGCCTTCCTCCTGCCGCAAAGCACAGAAATCATTCATTCCATTCACCAATTCTTCTATGTTTTCCTTACGGCTCAAGTTCTCCGGAGAAGTATCCTGACACACATCGTTCATAATGCCCGATTGACGGATAATATCCACACCTATCTCGTACGCATTCTTATCCGCCTGATCGGTTATAAAACCCTCGATCAATGCACGGAAACCTTGCAGCTTTGTATGAGTACCTTTGTTGATGTTCAGTCCATAGGTCAACGGTTCACAAAGCGTTGACCACAGACTGACTCCATGATCAGTTGCCGCTGATATGATTTTACCGACCGTAGTATCTCCGATACCACGAGCAGGATAATTAATAATTCGTTTGAATGCTTCTTCATCATTCGGATTCACCACCAAACGGAAATAAGCAATCACATCTTTTATCTCTTTACGTTGGTAGAATGAAAGTCCGCCATAAATTTTATAAGGCATACTCCGCTTCCGAAGAGCTTCCTCAAAAATACGACTTTGTGCATTCGTACGATATAGGATAGCAAAATCAGCATACCCGTAATGATATTCCCGACGAAGTTCAGCTACCTTATTAGCAACGATATCCCCTTCTTCCACATCACTATATGCCTGAAATACACCGATAGCTTCCCCTTTCTCCTTTTCGGAAAATACGGCTTTACGTATCTGGCGCTCATTCTTTTCTATCAAGCTGTTGGCAGCACAAACAATGGTCTGTGTGGAACGATAGTTCTGCTCCAACTTGAAAACTTTCGTATTCGGATATGTCTTCGTAAAGTAAAGGATATTATCAATATCCGCTCCACGAAAAGAGTAAATGCTTTGTGCATCATCGCCAACAACACAAACATGCTGATTTTCTTTCGTCAATTGCAGAACAATGCTATGTTGCGCATAATTAGTATCTTGATACTCATCAACGAGTATATATCGGAATTGGTCTTGATAACGTGCCAATACTTCCGGATAATCACGAAATAAGATATAAGTATATACCAGCAGATCATCAAAATCCATAGCTCCCGCCTGACGACACCTTTCCCAATAACGGGTATAGATATCACGAATAGCAGGCATTTTTACAGCCATATCGCTTTCATATGCTTCTTTATTGGCAGCGTATCCCGTAGGAGTGACCAAATGATTCTTTGCATTGGAGATGCGGGCTTGTACCGTTCCCGGTTTATAAGTCTTTTCGTCCAGTCCCATTTCCTTAATAATAGAACGAAGCAGACTTTTACTATCAGCCGTGTCGTAGATTGTAAACTGCGAGGTAAAGCCGATATATTGCGCCTCAGCACGAAGAATACGGGAGAAGATGGAATGAAATGTACCCATCCACAAGTAACGTGCCCGTTCCGCCCCCACTTGTCGGGCAATACGTTCTTTCATCTCACGTGCCGCCTTATTGGTAAAGGTAAGTGCAAGAATATTCCACGGATTGTAACCGTTCTCCAACAGATAGGCTATTTTATAAGTCAGCACACGTGTCTTACCCGAACCCGCACCGGCTATCACTAGCGAAGGCCCGTCATTGTAAGTCACCGCCGCGCACTGACTCTCATTCAATTCCTTTATATAATTGATATTCATAACAGCATTATAAAAACAATGTAGTTTTTTAACAAACTCTCGGCATTCAAATTTGTTCTGAATACAAAAGTATAATATTCATTTGAGAATGACGGTATTTTTATGATTTTTCGTCACTAACTATTTTAACCTAACCCCCAAAGCAATGAAAAAAAGTATATTGTTATCAATTATTTTGAGTTTAAGCCTAGTCGCCTGCATTCCACAGGCTATGGCGCAAAAACAAAGCCGTATGGAAAAACTGCTAAGGTATCTGAACGATAATGATACGGAAAAATGGCAGAAGAACCGAGAAAAGGTAGACAACGACACGAAGGCATATTATGCCGAAGAGCTGGCCCTGCTGGATGTCCTCAACGGGTTGTGGAACGAACAAAGCGAACAAGCCGCAACCGATTATTTCGGATGTTACGGGAAAGCGGCAAACGCCTACTTCTCCAACATCTGTGAGGAAGAGAAAATACCGCTTCCGAACGTACAGGACAGAGCGGAACAGGCTATTATCCACATATTGGAGGCTTCGAAAGAACAGATACCTTTCAGCCGTACACTGCTGGACAGTATTCGTTCAAGCGGTTATACGGCAGACTCCGTTATTGCACAGAAGATACGAAATATCCGCGAATTGGCTTTATTGGAAGGTATGCTGACAGCGCCTGCACTCAGTACATATCAGACATATATAGCGGAATATCCGAACGGGAAATTTATCCCGCAAATCAATGCTGCCGAAAACAAACGGTTATACGGGATTGTAAAGCATACCCCGTCACAGGAAAATTTCAAAGCTTTTTTTGACGATCCGGCAATGCTAAAGTTTTTCACGGACAAAGAAACGCGCCCGTTTTTGCCAGAAGTCCAAGCTTTATATGATGATTTTCTATTCCATTGTATCGACAGTCTGAGAGAGGGAAACAATGCAAACGCCCTCCGGCAGGTTATTGACGATTATAAACGCAACCCTTATCTGAGTTCCTCAGCACGTACCCATCTGGACGACCTCGAATATCTTAGCGAGAAAGCTGATTTTGAACTTTTGAAACCGGCAATAACCAATTCCGAATCTTTGGGTTTGTTGCAGGAATTCCTCAGTACACATAAGTACAAAGAGTTTCGTGATCAAGCCAATGCGCTACGAGCTCCATTCATTCTACAGACAATCATCTCCACTCCCACTTCCGTAAAATATTACAATGCGGGACGACTGATCAAGTCTGCCGCCAACGACAGCACTGGGAATGTGTCAACCACTTATTCGTACAATGACAAGGGGCAGCTTGTCTCTATATTATCCCTGACTATGAAAAACGGTCAGGTGAGTGACGAGGTGCAAACAAACAGACTGTATGACCCTCAAGGGCACTGCATCTTTGAAGTGCAGACAAATCCCAAGACCAAAACGGACATTTACCGAAGGACACGCCGTATCGGTGCCGATGGAAGCATCGAGAGCGATTCACTTAAATATATGGACGGAAGGTCGATTATCAGCACATACAATAAACAAGGCTTATTGACTGAAGCCAAAGAATATAATAAGAACGGAGAACTCCAAGCATACACAGCGAACAAGTATGATGAAAAAGGCAGATTGACCGCATCGCAACATCAGAACTTGCTTATGGCTAACTCCGCCGATCAAGTTATCTCCCAAAAAGATACTTATGAATATGATAAATACGGTTATTTGACTCAGATAGCTTATCAGCGTATTTTAGGCAATAACCAGAAAACATCCGGTTACCTGACTTGTATGTATGATAAATATGGCAATCCGATTGACGGAAATTCTTATTATGAATATGATAATACAGGGCAATGGGTCTGCCGTACAAATCGCGGAAATCCCCAAGAGGTGGAACGGGTACAGTATATTTATAAATAAAAGTGAAGATACTGCGAACCTTTTACCAAATGCTTCTGTTATTATAGTATAACAAGCCATTTAAAACTTGTAACATTATGAATACTATATTAATGTCTTTAATTATGATGACCATGACTTACGAAATGCCTAAACTTCCTTACGCAAACAATGCGTTGGAACCTGTAATCAGTCAGCAAACGATAGATTTCCATTACGGGAAACATCTACAAACGTATGTAAATAATCTGAACAGCCTCGTGCCCGGAACCGAATATGAAGGTAAAAAGGTGGAAGAAATCGTTGCCACCGCACCGGACGGAGCTATATTCAATAACGCCGGACAAGTATTGAACCACAATCTATATTTTCTGCAATTTGCCCCCAAACCTGCCAAGAAAGAACCGACAGGCAAACTGGGAGAAGCCATCAAGCGTGACTTCGGCAGCTTTGAAAACTTCAAGAAAGAATTCAATGCGGCAGCGGTAGGATTATTCGGTTCAGGATGGGCCTGGTTGTCCGTTGATAAAAACGGAAAACTGCACATCACCAAAGAAGGAAACGGCAGTAACCCTGTACGTGCCGGATTGAAACCTCTTCTAGGTTTTGACGTGTGGGAACACTCTTACTACCTGGATTACCAGAACCGTCGTGCCGACCATGTCAATGCCCTGTGGAGTATCATCGACTGGGATGTGGTGGAAAACAGAATGTAACGGATTTACTGACTAAACTATACTTGAACAAGGTCGTTGTGATTTTCACAGCGACCTTGTTTAGGCTATATAGATGCCACCAACACAAATATCCGACAGAAAAATGAAAAAAAATCAACCGATTTAGTGTTTTTCTGTTTCTTTTTCACTTACTTTGCTCCCGTAAAGACAAAGGGGTGCCCCATGAGGGGCTGAGATTATACCCTAGGAACCTGAGGCAGTTAATACTGACGTAGGGATTGTGTTTCTTCTTATCGCCTTTCCATTTAAGCACGCTCTTTGTATTTACTTTCAACTTATTTATTCTGATAGGACAATGAAAGTACAAGTGAACAACAAAGAGGTGGAACTTATCCCCAACTCTACCCTTACACAGCTGACGACGCAACTCGAACTTCCCGTTCAAGGTATTGCTATCGCGGTAAACAACAAAATGATTCCCCGTACCGAATGGGAACGTTTCGTATTGCATGAGAATGACAATCTGGTAATTATCAAGGCAGCTTGCGGAGGATAAGAAAATGATTAGTCTGCAATTTATCACACATCAGACCGAACGGTATTCATATTTCGAATCGGCACGTATGGCACTCGAAGGAGGGTGCAAATGGATCCAACTACGCATGAAAGAAGCTCCTCTTGAGGAGGTGGAACAAGTGGCGCTGCAACTGAAGCCACTCTGTAAGGAACACGAAGCTATCTTAGTTCTCGATGATCATGTCGAATTGGTCAAGAAACTGGAAGTGGACGGTGTACATCTGGGAAAGAAGGATATGCCCATCGACCAGGCACGACAGATACTCGGAGAAGCCTTTATCATCGGTGGCACGGCCAATACCTTCGAGGATGTCGTACAACATTACCGCACCGGAGCCGATTACTTGGGGATCGGTCCCTTCCGCTTCACCACCACTAAAAAGAATTTAAGTCCCGTACTCGGTCTGGAAGGTTACGCTTCCATCCTTTCACAAATGAAAGAAGCGGATATCAACCTTCCGGTAGTAGCTATCGGAGGAATCACCAACGAAGATATCCCCGATATCCTCCGCACAGGAGTCAATGGCATCGCCTTGTCCGGAACGATTCTCCGGGCGGAAAATCCGGTAGAGGAAACACGGAAGATTCTAAGTAATTCATAAATCAACATCTATAATTCTAAATTCCAAAAGACATGGAAAAGTTAGTAATTGCAGGACGTGAATTCAGCTCACGCCTTTTCTTGGGAACAGGAAAATTCAACTCCAATGAAATAATGGAGCAATCTATTCTGGCTTCGGGCACAGAAATGGTAACGGTTGCCATGAAACGTATTGACATGGACAACAAAGAGGACGATATGCTGAAACATATTATCCATCCGAATATCCAGTTATTACCCAACACTTCCGGTGTACGCGATGCGGAAGAGGCTGTGTTTGCCGCACAGATGGCGCGTGAGGCATTCGGAACAAACTGGCTGAAACTAGAGATTCACCCAGATCCCCGCTACCTGCTCCCCGACTCTATCGAGACACTGAAAGCTACGGAAGAGTTGGTAAAACTAGGTTTCGTCGTATTGCCTTATTGTCAGGCAGACCCCGTGCTTTGTAAACGGTTGGAAGAAGCCGGAGCAGCTACCGTTATGCCTCTCGGCGCTCCGATCGGCACAAATAAAGGATTGCAGACCAAAGAATTCCTACAGATTATTATCGAGCAGGCAGGTATCCCTGTTGTCGTTGATGCAGGTATCGGTGCGCCAAGCCATGCCGCTGAAGCAATGGAACTGGGAGCTTCCGCCGTACTGGTAAATACAGCAATTGCCGTTGCCGGAAACCCGATAGAAATGGCGAAGGCCTTCAAAACTGCCACCGAAGCCGGAAGACAGGCATACGAAGCGGGATTAGGACTGCAAGCGGACAACTTTATAGCCGAAGCCAGCTCACCGCTGACTGCTTTTTTGGATAAATAATATGAATAAGTAGCTGACTGCTAAAAGAACAATTATGGAACAAAGAATAAAATTTCCCCGCTCTCAGAAAGTATATTTACCCGGAAAACTTTATCCGAATATCCGCGTTGCCATGCGGAAAGTGGAGCAAGTGCCCAGTGTCAGTTTTGAAGGCGAAGAAAAGATTGTAACTCCCAATCCGGAAGTATATGTGTATGACACCAGCGGACCGTTCAGTGATACGGAAATGAGTATTGATCTCAAAAAAGGCTTGCCCCGAATGCGTGAAGAATGGATTGTCGGTCGTGGTGATGTGGAGCAACTACCCGAAATCACTTCCGAATACGGACAAATGAGACGGAACGACAAAAGCCTCGACCACCTGCGTTTTGAGCATATCGCTCTGCCTTATCGGGCAAAAAAAGGAGAGGCTATTACTCAGATGGCATACGCCAAAAAGGGAATTGTCACTCCGGAGATGGAGTATGTGGCCATCCGTGAAAACATGAATTGCGAAGAGTTAGGAATCAAGACTTATATCACTCCCGAATTTGTCCGCCAGGAGATTGCGGAAGGACGTGCCGTACTGCCCGCCAACATTAATCATCCGGAAGCCGAACCGATGATTATCGGACGTAACTTTCTGGTAAAAATCAATACGAATATCGGAAACTCGGCTACTACTTCAAGCATTGACGAAGAGGTAGAAAAAGCATTATGGAGTTGTAAATGGGGAGGCGATACGTTGATGGATCTCTCTACCGGAGAAAACATTCATGAGACACGTGAATGGATTATCCGCAACTGCCCCGTACCCGTCGGCACAGTCCCTATCTATCAGGCTCTTGAGAAAGTAAACGGTGTGGTGGAAGACCTGACTTGGGAAATTTACCGGGATACCTTGATTGAACAATGCGAACAAGGAGTGGATTACTTTACCATCCATGCAGGTATCCGTCGGCACAATGTCCATCTTGCCGACAAGCGGTTGTGCGGTATTGTCAGTCGCGGAGGAAGTATCATGAGCAAATGGTGTCTGGTGCACGACCGGGAAAGTTTCTTATATGAACACTTTGACGACATCTGCGATATTCTGGCACAGTATGATGTGGCAGTATCTTTGGGCGACGGACTTCGTCCGGGTTCTATCTACGACGCGAATGACGAAGCGCAGTTTGCAGAATTGGATACAATGGGAGAATTAGTGTTACGCGCATGGGATAAGAATGTGCAAGCATTCATCGAAGGCCCCGGACACGTTCCGATGCACAAGATCAAAGAAAATATGGAACGCCAGATTGAGAAGTGCCACGATGCGCCGTTCTATACACTCGGCCCGCTGGTAACGGATATCGCTCCGGGATATGATCATATCACTTCCGCCATCGGTGCGGCACAAATCGGATGGTTGGGAACGGCAATGCTTTGCTATGTCACTCCTAAGGAACATCTTGCCCTGCCGGACAAAGAAGACGTACGTGTGGGAGTCATCACTTATAAGATTGCCGCCCATGCCGCCGACCTCGCCAAAGGACATCCGGGAGCACAGGTACGTGATAATGCATTGAGCAAAGCCCGGTATGAGTTCCGTTGGAAAGACCAGTTTGATTTATCACTTGACCCGGAACGTGCACAAAGCTACTTCCGTGCCGGACATCATATCGACGGAGAATACTGTACGATGTGCGGACCTAATTTCTGTGCGATGCGGTTGTCACGTGATTTAAAGAAGAACAAAAACTAATCACTAAAAATTATGTTTTCAGACGAATTAGAAAAAATATCTTGGGAAGAGACGACAAAAGCCATCTATTCCAAAACGGATGCAGACGTACGACGTGCATTGGGTAAGAAAGAGCACCTGGACGTCAACGATTTTATGGCATTGATTTCTCCGGCCGCCGCTCCTTACCTGGAAGTGATGGCACGCCTCAGCCAGAAATATACATTGGAACGGTTCGGCAAGACCATCTCTATGTTTGTTCCGCTCTATCTGACTAATTCTTGCACCAACTCTTGTGTGTATTGCGGTTTCCATATCAGTAATCCGATGAAAAGAACCATACTGACAGAGGAAGAGATTATCAACGAGTACAAGGCTATCAAACGTCTGGCTCCTTTCGAGAATCTCCTGCTAGTGACCGGAGAGAATCCCGCGGTAGCGGGTGTTCCTTATATCGCCCGCGCTTTGGACTTAGCCAAACCTTATTTCAGCAATCTCCAGATTGAGGTAATGCCGCTTAAAGCAGAAGAATACAAGGAGCTGACCAATCATGGCCTGAACGGAGTAATCTGCTTTCAGGAGACTTACAACAAAGCAAATTACAAGACGTACCATCCGAGAGGCATGAAGTCCAAATTTGAATGGCGTGTCAATGGCTTCGACCGTATGGGACAGGCAAGTGTGCACAAAATCGGTATGGGGGTATTGATTGGTCTGGAAGAGTGGCGGACAGATGTTACGATGATGGCTTATCATCTGCGCTATCTGCAGAAGCACTATTGGAAAACGAAATATAGCGTGAACTTCCCGCGTATGCGCCCGTCGGAGAATGGAGGTTTCCAGCCCAATGTCATCATGAACGACCGCGAACTCGCCCAACTCACATTCGCCATGCGTATCTTCGACCATGATGTAGATATCTCTTATTCTACCCGTGAAAGTGCGGAGATACGCAACAACATGGCAACACTGGGTGTAACGACCATGAGTGCGGAAAGTAAGACCGAACCGGGAGGATACTACAGTTATCCCCAAACACTGGAGCAGTTTCATGTCAGCGATGAACGGAAGGCCGTGGAAGTGGAACGTGACTTGAAAAAGCTGGGACGTGAACCTATTTGGAAGGATTGGGACCAGTCGTTCGATTTCAAAAGATAGGCTGATGCGATACGACAGACAAATTATACTTCCTGAGATTGGGGAAGAGGGACAGAATAAGTTGCAAAAGGCAAAAGTGCTGATTGTAGGTGTGGGAGGGTTAGGCTCTCCCATCGCTCTTTATCTGGCGGGTGCAGGCGTAGGCTGTCTTGGTCTGGTAGACGATGACTCGGTAAGTATCAGCAATCTGCAACGACAGGTTCTTTATTCCGAAGAGGAGCTGGGAAAGCCGAAGGCCGTATGTGCCGCCCAACGCTTGACTTCGCTCAACAGCGAGATTGAGACAAGATACTACTCTACCCGACTGACTGCGGAAAACGCAGACCATATTATCCAAGAATATGATATAGTGGTGGACGGCTGTGATAATTTCGATACCCGTTATCTGATTAACGATATCTGCATCAAGCAGGGAAAGCCGTATGTATATGGCGCTATCTGCGGATTTGAAGGACAAGTCTCGGTTTTCAATTACGGAAACCGAAAGAAAAGTTATCATGATCTTTATCCTGACGAAGAAGAAATGAAACGAATGCCTCCTCCCTCTAAAGGAGTAATGGGAATTACGCCCGCCGTTGTAGGAAGTATTGAAGCAACAGAAGTTCTAAAGATAATCTGTGGTTTCGGTGACGTTTTAGCCGGTGAACTATGGACAATTGACCTGCGGACATTGCAATCTAACAAATTTTCACTATAAAGGTTGGTTTCTGATATAGTTAATTAGTAACTTTGCTAAAGAATCCAATTTTAACAAAGGGAAATGAAATTAATTGTAGTCACCACACCCACTTTCTTCGTTGAAGAAGACAAGATTATCACTGCTCTTTTTGAAGAGGGATTGGATATTCTACATCTTAGAAAACCGGAAACTCCGGCCATGTACTCTGAACGGTTGCTGACTCTTATTCCGGAGAAATATCATCGCCGTATTGTCACGCACGAGCATTTCTATATGAAAGAGGAGTTCAATTTGATGGGGATTCATCTGAATGCCCGCAATCCCAAGGAGCCACATGATTATGACGGGCATATCAGCTGTTCATGCCATTCTGTGGAGGAAGTGAAAAACAGAAAACATTTTTATGACTATGTTTTCATGAGTCCTATTTACGACAGTATCTCTAAAGTGAACTATTATTCGACGTATACCGCCGAAGAATTACGTGAAGCACAAAAGGCTAAAATCATCGACTCGAAAGTAATGGCGTTAGGCGGTATCAATGAGGAGAATCTGCTTGAGATTAAGGACTTTGGCTTTGGCGGTGCCGTTATATTGGGGGATCTTTGGAATAAATTCGATGCTTGTTCCGATCGTGATTATCTGGCTGTAATCAAGCATTTCAAGAAACTGAAAAAGCTATCGGATTGAGCGAATAAAGAGCCGGGCTTGTAGTTTATATTGCAAGCACTAGATTTAGATTTTATATAAAGGAAAAGGGAATCCCCGAATATTCGAGAATTCCCCTTTCCTTTATTATTGTACAACGGTTCTTTATCAGAACTCGTAATGGAAACCAAATGAAAGGTCTTCACTACCGAATGAAAATCCGTAACCATCAGTACCATACGCATAATCATCTCTGTATCCCAAGAATCCACATTTGGCAACAAGGCTAAAGTGATTATTCAATTTAATGGCAAGTCCCGGTTTGATCCCCAGCTCAAAGCCACCTTCGGAGTTGTCACCATATTTAACAGAAGAAACTCCAATACCTCCATCCAAAAACAGACGTACTACTTTATTTTCGTAATATGAATAACGAACATAAGGAGCAAAACTAAAAGCATTTTTAAAACCTACTGTCTCTTTGCTGTTGTGAGCAAATCCTAAGGTAGCTCCCACTGCCCATTGTTCACTAAAGTTATATCCAAATTCCGGTTCAATCAGGAAAGATGTATTATCCGCATCGTCATTATGCCACAATGCCACATTTCCACCCGCATAAAATTGTGCTTTAGCAGACAAAGCCGCCATCACTACAAAAATCAAAACTACAATCTTTTTCATTCTATCGTTGTTTTAGTTAAACATTCAGGCCTCTTAAAAGCCTAATACCTTAATTTTTCGGGGAACAAAAGTATAACCCTTTTTTGATTAAAACAACTTTTTAGTTAGTTTTTCATAAAACATACATATTGAGCGAGTGTAAACTTTGAGTAAACATCACAACAAGTAATAGTAAATAATCGGCTGAAAAAAATAGGCTGCAATCAACTCTATGAGATGATTACAGCCTACATTACAGATAGTTAAGTACCTAACCAGTGTATTTGACTATCCTTCTATAGCTGCCTGCGCCGCAGCCAATCTTGCAATAGGCACTCGGAACGGCGAACAACTTACGTAGTTCAATCCTACTCTGTGGCAGAACTTCACAGAAGAAGGTTCACCACCATGTTCACCACAAATACCGCATTTCAAATCCGGACGGATGGCACGGCCTTTTTCCGTTGCCATACGAACCAACTGTCCCACACCATTCTGGTCGAGAACCTGGAACGGGTCTACTTTCAAAATCTTCTTTTCCAAATATACAGGGAGGAAAGAAGCAATATCATCACGAGAGTAACCGAAAGTCATCTGCGTCAAGTCATTTGTACCGAATGAGAAGAATTCCGCAGAAGAAGCAATACGGTCGGCAGTCAAGGCTGCACGAGGTATTTCGATCATAGTACCAACTTTGAAATCAATGCTATCTCCCATTTCCTCAAACAATTTCTTAGCTTCGGCACGGATCACCTTTTCCTGTTCTTTGAATTCATACAGAATACCGGTCAACGGAACCATAATTTCCGGATGAGTCTCCACTCCTTCTTTCTTCAATTCCAAAGCAGCACCCAAGATAGCGCGTGTCTGCATCTGTGTAATCTCCGGATATGTATTTCCCAAACGACAGCCACGGTGTCCCAACATCGGATTGTGCTCACACAACGATTCCACACGCTGTTGGATATATTGCAGGCTCACTCCCATAGTATCTGCCATTTCCTGCTGTCCTTTCAGATCGTGAGGAACGAACTCATGCAAAGGAGGATCGAGCAGACGTACAGTCACAGGACAACCCGCCATTGCCTTAAAGATACCTTTAAAGTCGGCTTGTTGATATGGAAGAATCTTAGCCAATGCCTTACGACGGCCTTCTGCGTTTTCAGCCAGAATCATTTCACGCATAGCCTTAATCTTCTCACCCTCAAAGAACATATGTTCCGTACGGCAAAGACCGATACCCACCGCACCGAAATTACGGGCTACCGTCGCATCATGAGGCGTATCCGCATTGGTACGTACCTGCAGACGGGTATATTTATCGGCAAGCGCCATCAGTTCGGCGAAGTCACCGGAGAGTTCGGCAGCCTTCGTTTCCACCTTACCATTATATACTATACCTGTACTTCCGTTCAATGAAATATAATCTCCTTCTTTCAATACCACACCGTCAATTTCTACGGTACGAGCTTTATAATCGATATTCAAAGCACCCGCACCCGACACACAGCATTTGCCCATACCACGTGCAACCACAGCAGCATGAGAAGTCATACCACCGCGAGCTGTAAGAATACCTTCGGCAACTGCCATACCGGCCAGGTCCTCAGGAGAAGTCTCGATACGAACCATCACTACACGCTTACCGGCAGCACGCCATTCGGCTGCATCATCAGCAAAGAATACAATCTGACCGGCAGCAGCACCCGGAGAAGCAGGAAGACCGCGAGTTAGAATTTTAGCTTTCTTCAAAGCGTCCTTATCGAATACAGGGTGGAGCAACTCATCCAACTTATTCGGTTCCACACGCATCAAGGCAGTCTTTTCGTCAATCATGCCTTGACGAAGCAAATCCATAGCAATCTTCACCATAGCAGCACCCGTACGCTTGCCGTTACGTGTCTGGAGGAACCAAAGTTTACCTTCTTGTACGGTGAACTCCATATCCTGCATATCCTTATAGTGATTTTCCAGTTTGGTTTGAAGCGCATCCAGTTCTTTATAGATTTCGGGCATGGCTTCTTCCATAGAAGGATATTTGGCAACGCGTTCCTCTTCACTGACTCCTGCCAATTGAGCCCAACGCTGAGAACCTATCTTAGTAATCTGTTGCGGAGTACGGATACCGGCTACCACATCCTCGCCCTGCGCGTTAATCAGGTACTCACCATTGAAAAGGTCTTCACCTGTGGCTGCGTCACGGGAGAAACAAACACCTGTTGCCGAAGTTTCGCCCATATTACCGAATACCATAGCCTGTACACTGACTGCTGTTCCCCATTCGTCGGGAATTCCTTCCATCTTACGATAAAGAATAGCACGTTCATTCATCCATGAGTTGAATACGGCACAGATAGCTCCCCAAAGCTGTTCGTAAGCTGATTTCGGGAAATCCTGTCCGGTCTGTCCTTTTACGGCGGCCTTGAATCGTTTTACCAATTCCTTCAAGTCTTCCACTTCCAACTCATTATCCAGTTTCACACCTTTCTGATGTTTCACTTCTTCGATGATTTCTTCAAACGGGTCCACATCTTCCTTATTCACCGGCTTCATGCCCAATACCACGTCACCGTACATCTGTACAAAACGACGGTAAGAATCCCATGCAAAACGCGCATTTCCTGTTTTGCGGATCAATCCTTCCACTACTTCGTCATTCAGTCCCAGATTCAGAATCGTATCCATCATGCCCGGCATGGAAGCACGCGCGCCGGAACGAACAGAAACCAACAACGGATTCTCAACGTCACCGAATTTTGATTTCATCAAAGTTTCTATATTGGCGATTGCTCTTTCTACTTCACTTTTCAAAAGAGATACGACTTTATCTTTTCCTAATTCGTAATATTCTGTACAAACATCTGTGGTGATTGTAAATCCCGGAGGAACAGGGACACCGATAAGATTCATTTCGGCAAGGTTGGCGCCTTTACCACCTAACAAGTTTCTCATGTCAGCCTTTCCTTCTGCCTGACCATTTCCAAAGGTATAAACTCTTTTTTTATCCATAATATTGTGTTTAAAGTTACATTATGACTTTTTTCTGTTCGCAAATCTAAGGATATTTCGCAAACCAGAAAACTTTTTGCGAAAAAACTTTCTATCAAAATGCAATTTCGACATTACAATCTGGAATATTTCCGTAGACACGAAAGTTTTCCAAAAAAAATACCTACTTTTGCAAAGTAATTATTAGATTGGTGTAAAAGTGGCAAGAAAGAAAAAAGAGCTTCCCCTATTGGAGAAGGTAACAATCATGGATGTGGCTGCCGAAGGGAAAGCCATCGCAAAAGTAAATGACCTGGTAATTTTTGTACCATACGTAGTACCGGGCGATGTAGTAGACCTTCAGATCAAGCGTAAAAAGAACAAATATGCCGAAGCAGAAGCGGTGAAGTTTCATGAACTGTCGCCCAACCGCGCTGTTCCTTTCTGCCAACATTACGGTGTATGCGGCGGTTGCAAATGGCAAGTGCTCCCCTATTCGGAACAAATCAGATATAAACAGAAACAAGTAGAAGATAACCTGAAACGTATCGGAAAGATCGAGCTTCCCGAGATTTCTCCTATTCTTGGTTCGGCAAAGACCGAATTCTATCGGAATAAACTGGAATTTACATTCTCAAACAAACGCTGGCTGACTAGTGAGGAAGTCCGTCAAGACGTAAAGTATGACCAGATGAATGCAGTAGGTTTCCACATTCCGGGAGCATTCGATAAAGTGCTGGCCATTGAGAAATGCTGGTTGCAAGATGATATTTCCAACCGCATCCGCAATGCGATACGCGACTATGCATACGAACATGATTATTCCTTTATCAATCTGCGCACGCAGGAAGGTATGTTGCGTAACATGATTGTCCGCACGTCTTCAACCGGTGAGTTGATGGTAATTGTGATTTGTAAAATCACGGAAGAGCATGAGATGGAGTTGTTCAAGCAGTTATTGCAGTTTGTCGCCGACTCATTCCCGGAGATCACTTCCTTGCTATACATTATTAATAATAAATGCAACGACACTATCAATGATCTGGATGTGCACGTATTCAAAGGCAAGGACCACATCTTTGAAGAAATGGAAGGATTGCGCTTCAAAGTAGGTCCGAAATCTTTCTATCAGACAAATTCGGAACAAGCGTACAACCTATATAAGGTGGCCCGTGAATTTGCCGGTCTGACCGGAAATGAGCTGGTATATGACCTTTATACGGGAACAGGAACGATTGCGAATTTCGTATCACGCCAGGCACGCCAAGTGATAGGTATCGAATATGTGCCGGAAGCCATCGAGGATGCAAAGGTCAATGCAGAAATCAATGATATCAAGAACGCATTATTCTATGCAGGTGATATGAAAGACATGCTGACTCAGGACTTCATCAATCAACACGGACGTCCGGATGTGATTATTACAGATCCTCCCCGTGCCGGTATGCATCAGGATGTGATCGACGTTATCCTGTTTGCCGAACCAAAACGGATTGTTTACGTAAGTTGCAATCCTGCTACTCAAGCACGCGATTTGCAACTGCTCGATGAGAAATATAAGGTGAAAGCCGTTCAACCGGTAGATATGTTCCCTCATACTCATCATGTGGAAAATGTGGTGTTATTGGAACTCCGATAAAGAATTCGGTTCACCACAGATTACACGGATTAACACGGATTTTTTATTGTTGGATTTTATAATCTGTGTTAATCCGTGTAATCTGTGGTGAGTATTAAATCAAAAGAAAAAAGAAATGGAAAAAAGACCGAGAAGAACTCCCGCTGAAAAGGCACGTGCTCAATATACCAACTATGCAGTCAAGGAACCGATGGAACTTATGGAGTTTCTGGCTGCCAAAATGCCGGATGCAAGTCGTACCAAACTGAAATCATTACTCAGTAAAAGGGTCGTATTCGTTGATAATGTAATCACTACGCAGTTCAACTTCCCGTTACAGCCGGGTATGAAGGTGCAGATCAGCAAAGAAAAAGGAAAAAAAGAGTTTAATAACAGACTGCTGAAAATTGTATATGAGGACGCTTACATTATTGTGGTCGAGAAGATGCAAGGACTTCTATCCGTCAATACAGAACGTCAGAAAGAACGTACCGCATATACAATACTGAATGAGTATGTACAACGTTCCGGACGCCAGTTCCGCGTGTATATCGTTCATCGGCTGGATAGGGATACTTCCGGCTTAATGATGTTCGCTAAAGATGAAAAGACGCAACGTACACTACGCGACAATTGGCATGATATAGTGACCGATCGCCGGTATGTAGCTGTAGTAGAGGGAAATATGGAGAAGGATTATGGAACTGTAGAATCGTTTCTTACAGACAGAACTCTTTATGTCAGTTCAAGCCAACAAGATGATGGCGGTGCGTTATCCATCACTCACTATCGCACTATCAAGCGTGCCAATGGGTATTCTTTGATAGAATTGGACTTAGAGACAGGCCGTAAGAATCAAATCCGTGTACATATGCAGGATCTGGGACATCCGATTATCGGAGACGGAAGATATGGTGGTGAAAATACTCCTAACCCTATCGGTCGAATGGCACTTCATGCTTTCAAGCTGTGCTTCTATCATCCCATAACAGGAGATTTGATGGAGTTTGAGACTCCTTATCCGGCAGACTTCAAGAAATTGTTTCTGAAAAAATAAACTCTCATACAAAATAAAGAGAGGATGTCCAAACACAGATTAACGCAAATTATCACAGATTATTTCAATGATAAATATAAATCAACGACTTATAAAATCATTTCTGCGATAATTTGCGTTAATCCGCATTTTATCACTCATTATGACACTATGCTATTACTTTACTGGCGACGCATATAAAAAGGTTGCCCATTTATCCTATCCCCGAAATCTTGCCATGTATTATACCATGTTCCACTAAATGTCCTGCCGGTAGCTTCCGCTCCCCAAATGTAAGCATAAGTGCCATCACCATAAAAATGCAGTTCCATTGAATTATATCCTCCATCAATCCACTCCCACTCAAAAAGCAAATAATTTGGGTCGCCTATTGAGCCAATTGTCCCTTGATTCCTCGCATTGAAAGTCATTACTGTACCTCTTCCCCACGTATACGCGCCATAATCTATTTCTTCATTAGTATACCACTCACCTGGCAGATTAAATTCTGTCTCATCTTCACTCTCACACGAAGTAAAGCCGACCAATAAAGTCAGCATAAGTAGAAGCCCCGCATATTTCTTAATCAGTTTCATATCTTTTCTAGTTTATTTCGTTTACAAATACAAAATTAGCATTTTTATTTTACTATATACCACAAGCCATAAGTTTTTCGTACCTTTGCCAAATAATTTAAAATTCTCACATGAAACTTCTTTGGCTTGATTTAAATAGTTCATACGCCCATTCATCTTTGGCATTGCCTGCCTTGCACGCGCAAATAGCAGATGACACCACAGTCGAATGGTGTATGGTCTCCGCAACAATTAATGAAAACACCGGTAACATCGTCAAACAGATCTATCAACACCAACCGGATATTATTGCAGCTACCAATTGGCTATTTAATCATGAGCAACTGTTACACATTGTCTCACGCGCCAAAGCCCTGCTTCCACAATGCTGTATCATACTCGGAGGTCCCGAATTTTTAGGAGACAACAAAGACTTTCTATTCAAGAACAAATTTGTCAACGGAGTGTTTCGGGGAGAGGGAGAAGAAGTATTCCCATTATGGTTAAAGGTGTGGAATCGGCCAAGAAAAGAATGGAAATCAATCACAGGACTCTGTTATCTTGACGAATCGGAAGAATATCAAGACAACGGTATTGCTCGCGTCATGAACTTTTCCGCATTGGTTTCCCCGGAGAGAAGCCGTTTCTTTAATTGGAGCAAACCCTTTGTCCAACTGGAAACGACACGAGGTTGCTTCAATACCTGCGCATTCTGTGTCAGTGGCGGCGAAAAGCCTGTCCGTACCATTCCATTGGAAGCCATTCGCGAACGTTTGGATAATATTCATCAGCATGGTATCAAAAACGTGCGTGTACTCGACCGTACGTTCAATTATAACAACAAAAGAGCCAAAGACCTCTTGAATCTTTTCCGTGAATATCCGGATATCCGTTTCCACCTGGAAATTCACCCGGCACTCCTTTCCGAAGAGTTAAAGAATGAACTGGCTGCTTTACCCGATGGTTTATTGCATTTGGAAGCTGGCATTCAAAGTTTGCGGGAACCTGTTTTGGAGCAAAGCCGCCGTATCGGAAAACTATCCGACGCCCTTGAAGGATTGAAATACCTCTGTTCGTTAAAGAACATGGAAACCCACGCCGATCTGATAGCAGGTCTCCCCCTCTATCATCTGACAGAAATATTTGAAGATGTCCGTACACTTGCAGAATATGGTGCAGGGGAAATACAACTGGAATCATTAAAGTTACTTCCGGGCACAGAAATGCGAAGAAGAGCAGGAGAATTGGGTATTCAATATTCTCCGCTTCCCCCATACGAAGTATTGCAAACCCGTGAAATCTCAGTAGAAGAATTACAAACAGCCCACTATCTGTCCCGTCTTTTGGATGGATTCTATAATACTCCCACCTGGCGGACAATCACACGGACATTAATTCTGGAGAATCCTCATTTCCTACATGAGCTACTTGATCATTTAGTTCGGACAGACGTCATAGACACCCCTCTAAGTCTGGAAAGAAGAGGATTAATCTTATATGATTTCTGTAAAAAGCATTATCCCGGTTATCTGACACAAGTCAGTATCGCATGGATAGAGGCCGGTATGTCATTAAAGAAAGCTCCGGCGGAAAAAGTAAGGACCAAACGCCAAGTCCCACCCGAGAAATGGGAAATAGTATACGGAACTTATCGTGAGAATTTACGGCTATGTTTCCTCCCCACTGATGAAGCAGAACATGGCTATTGGTTTGGATTCGAATCGGAGGTTCAGAAGATACAACCCGTATTTAAGGCAAAAAATTAATAACAACGGGCAACCGGATAATCGACTCTGTAAACTCGATCGAAGAAAGGAACCCATTCATTCTCAGCAATGCCAAGCTGCAAGCCATAAAAATGTGTATCCGCCTTTCTATATTCCAATATCCGGTCAGTCAACTTCGGTGAGGGAAGCGGTATTTTAAAATCAGTAATCCATAAAACATCCGCATTCATATACTCTTTCTTCGATTGAAGTAAGTCGAAAGTAGCTTTCAACATCCGGGTGGCATCCGTGTCCCCGCAAGAGGTGGTAGAAAAGAAATCAAGCAAACGGGCCCGTTCCTTGCGGACATCAATCGGACATATCGAAACAGAAAAAGCGATCAGGAAACAAGGACGGCGTTGCCTGTCGGCTATTTCCAATAGTTTCACCAACAAAGAACAAGCTATTTTCTCCGGAATACCTACCATGCTTCCGGAAGTATCCAGACAAACAATCATCGGCCCTTTATGAACAGCCGGTTTGGTTTCCAACGAACGGGCAGGCTGCATAATCTCGGACTTATAGCGGAACGTCTGGAGCTTTCGGGTGACATATTTATAAATAAACAAACTCTCCAAATCATCATCAGCACAATGCACCATCTCCGTAGGCAATAAAGCATTCAAGTCATTACCGACAGTAACTCCTTGAATATCATTTTTAGAGGAATGTTCCAACCGATACACATCCCCTTGTCCCACGTGCAGTCGTTCCCTTCCCTCATCATCGGCAGTACGCCCCATCAAGTTTGCTATTTTAATGATCTCCGGATATTCCTTCTGTATACGCACCACTTTGCGGATCCGCTCAAAGTCAACCGTATTCCACATCCCGCTCATCAGTCCCCATGCCTGAAAGAATTCATCTTTTTCCACCTCATGCCGTCTAAGATATTCAGGAATATTCTTGAGATTGGCGTGCAACCTATTTTCCAGACTCTCTTTCCTCTGGTCTATCTCCTTCTTTTTCTGTTCCTGCAAATTACGTTTGAAAGCCTCCTCCCAATCTTCCACCATCCGTTCCCAAAGTTCATCATCGCCATACTTTTCCTCCTCATTCCCGAACTGGCTTTTATAAAAGGAACTACCAAAACCCATTGTCTCGTATTTGTCCGATACTTGCTGAAGCAAAGCCTGCCATCCGTCTTTCCGCCTGGCTATCGACCATTCCAGCGTTTGCTTCATTCCATTCTGCTCCGATTGGCTTTTTTGCAGGTTATACTTTTCCTTTTCCAGATTCAAATGAATGAACTGGCTCATCATGTCATAAAAGATACGGGCACACACTTCATCAGTCAGCACTTGTATCTTTATCATCGGATCATTCATGATAGACAACAAATACGCATACAAAGGTTCATCATCCGTATCATTGCACTCACCGGTTGCCACATATTGATCCAGCACCCGGATATAAAAGGAAGCGTCATATTTAGGATTCATCACCGTACCGCAATTTACGTACATCCACACGTGCCCAAGCTATCTCCTTACGCACCAGAGCCACATATTTCCCCACCTCCGTTTTATCCTCTTCGGATATAAACATATTTCCCTGCAATTCTCTAAACAGTTTTTCGACGGCAGCATTCACCGTTTCCAACTCCTGCTCATAATCACGGTCGGTAAGTGTAACATTCCCCAGCCAGAGTTGCTGTTGCTCTCCTCTTTGCAGCCGACGCATCGGGAAACGTACTCCGTTAATATACAGATTCCTGTCATCCCGATACAGCGTCACCCTTTCAGCTCCTTGCTCTCCCAGCTTGGCAGTACCCGAAAAGACACGTATAATCGTCTGCTTCGGATTCTGAGGATCGGCATACATCATCCCTGTTGCCGGTGCATTTTTCGGATTATATTCCTTCAGATTCCGATAATCCACAATGAAGATATAAGTATTTCCCGTACCATGATTTTCAACCTGGTAATAGAAATGATCGACAATCAACAGGTCATCATCCCTGCGGTCGCCTTGTTTTCGTGCCTTCTCCAACGCTTCACGCACACGACTCACTTTCAAATCCGATTTTAAGGCCCGGCTAATCGATGAAATTTCCTTAACATAAGAGGCAAACAAACTACGGATTACTATCTGGCGTATGTCCGTACGCTCATCCGGCTCACTCCACAAGCAATGATAAACAGGCAACAAATCCGGCAAAGTGACTTCCGTACGCCCATGTACAAAAGCCGAAGCCTTCAGAAGCCGTACTATATTCTTCCAACGGCGGTCGCTCACATAGACATTACGATGAACTTCCGAACCTTGCACTTCCACTTTTCCCAATCCCTGACGAATCTCCGTTATACACGCCAGAATTGTCATAGGTACTGTCACCCGGACTATTTCTTCCTGCCACAAGCGATATTCTTCATCCGTTATCTGCCATTTCCCGACTTCATCGTTTTCTTCCGCTTCTTCATCCAGCAACATCTGATAAAATGTCTCTTCCCGCTTCACACAAGTACTGATGACGCGAATCAGAAAACGATCCCACAAAGCGTCGAGCCCTTCTCCCTGAGCAGGAAGCTCATTACTGGCGGCAACGAGCAGTTTCAACGGCAACTTGATTTCCGTATTTCCATTTCTAAAAAGTTTCTCATTAATAACCGTTAGCAGTGTATTCTGTATCGCCGGTCCCGCTTTCCATATCTCATCCAGAAATACAACATCCGCTGTCGGCAGATAACCGTCAACCACGCGTTCGTACGTATCCGATTCTTTCAGACGGCTAATGCTTACCGGACCAAAGATCTCATCAGGAGTACTGAAACGTGACATCAGATATTCAAACGCCCGGGCATTTACAAAAGCTTTCTTCAACCGCCGAGCCACCATAGATTTGGCTACTCCGGGAGGGCCCAACAGTAAGATACTCTCTCCCGCCAAAGCGGCAAGCAAAGACAACCCTACTTCTACTTCCTTCTCATATACACCCCGATTCATCTCTTCTAGCAAAAGACTGATACGTTCCTTTATTTCCATCCTTTTATCTTTCATTCCGATTCTATTTTCCAATCAAACTCCAAAAGTAGTACTTATTCGCCAAAGAAAAACAGATTGCAGATAAAATAAACTAATGCCCTTTCATTCAAAAATCCAATTCAATACCTAATGCACGTGCTATGCGAATGAAACTCGATAACTGTAATCGACTTCACCTTTTTCTACACGAGCAATATAACTTTATTCTTTACCGATTTTTTGCGCTAACTGTTTCTGAGTTAACTTAGGAGCCTTACGTCTATCCCGAAGTATATCTCCATAATACCATGCCAACATTTTTTCATTGAAAGCGTCACGGGTTGGTGTACCATGTTCCCCGTATTTTTCATCAAGTCACTGGTTGGTTGTCTTGAATTTTGCTAATTTTTTTTCATCTAACTGTATCATAACACTAAATCTTTTAAACACAGAAACACGCATTTCATACAAGTCCGTTCCATCTGTCAGTTGGCAAATGTCAATCAAGTGGCAGGAAAAGAATATCACTTTCTCTTAATCTTTGAAGATACATACGGAAAAGAATATCCGGAATATAATAACTGCTATCTTCCATTGTCAACAGATCCAATTCCATCAATTTACGACTCGCCGCCTGAACGGCACTACTAGATGTCAAAGCATATTTACGAATAAAAGAAGCACTCATTATTTTTTGGGCTTTTCCTTCTGTGGCAATCGCATACAAAAGTTCTTTCTGCCGTTCGGGGATTCGGGATAATATCTGGCGATAACCATCACCGGCCTCTTCCAAAATCTCATCAATTGTTTGTCTCAATATATCTATTGTACATACACCGCCAGCTGAAGTATTTATAAAAGCTTCATGAAAAGTCTTCTGCATATAATAAGTGTTCCCGCCAAACAGTCCGTATATCCTCAATACATCCTTCTCATGGATATCCCGTTCATACGCCCTGAACCATTTACAGACAAAAGGTATATATTCTTCTGTTGAAATAGGATGTAACTCCATTATCGACGTACTGTTATAAAAAGGTCTGGCTGAAGAAAGAAACATCTCCGTAACAAGATGGCGTTCACTACCGGCAAAGATAAAATGTACATTGGAAAGATGCTGGATATGCGAACGAAGTAGTGCCTCAATATTATCTTCCGGATACTTAGTAATCTGCTGAAATTCGTCAAAAGCCACAATACACGGTCTGTCCGCCTTTTCCAAAGAAGTAAAGATCTCGGCCAATGTAAATTCCGGATGACTGATATCCCCCAGCTCCAGGCTAAAAGTCGGAGTGGCAGTGATGGGATCAAAACCAAACTTCGCATTAATAGATCTCAATCCCTGCACCAATGCCATAAATGCCTTCCTACTTTTAGTATTCAACGTTTCAAAAACTTTTTGCCCGAAAAGGTAAGTGAATTCACGTAAACTGGATGTATGCAGGATATCTATATAAAAGGTATAATAATTATCAGCAATTTCAGGCTTGTCATAACAAAAACGAACCAACTTGGATTTTCCCATACGTCTCGGTGAAATCATACATAGATTTCCACCATTAGACAAGGTGCGAATGACTTTTTTCGATTCTTCACGCCTGTCACAGAAATATTTCTCCGGAATATTACCGGTAATAATAAAAGGGTTTTCCATTATTCATATATTTAATGAACACAAATATAATTATTACATTCGTATTATACAAATCGTATAATACAAATTCAATAAAATCGACTCTCACCACCGAGCCTGAAAAGTTTTAAAAGCCCAAAAGCTACATCTTCCATTAAATCTCGTACCTTTGCTGTCGATTTTAAATATCATATAATAATGAAGAACTTTATCAAGGGATTCCGGTTTACTCCCTCCAATTATCCGGCTGCAGTAGAAGAGAAAATACAGAAATACAGAAAACAAGGATACAAACTTCCGCCACGTAAGGTACTCCGTACCCCCGAGCAACTGGAAGGGATTCGTGAAAGCGCAAAAATCAATACAGCGTTGCTGGACTATATTTCGGAGAATATCCGTGAAGGGATGTCCACAGAAGAGATCGATGTGATGGTGTATGACTTCACAACCGCCCACGGAGCTATTCCCGCACCGCTCAACTATGAAGGATTTCCCAAAAGCGTCTGCACAAGTATCAATGATGTAGTGTGTCATGGGATACCCAACAAGCACGAGATTCTCAGAAGCGGTGATATTATCAACGTAGACGTTTCTACCATTTACAAAGGATATTTCTCCGATGCATCCCGGATGTTCATGATTGGAGAGGTCAGCCCTGAAATGCGCAAATTGGTTCAAGTGACCAAAGAATGTATGGAAATAGGTATTGCGGCCGCACAACCCTGGAAGCAATTGGGAGATGTAGGCGCAGCTATCCAAGCGCATGCCGAGAAGAACGGATTCAGTGTGGTACGTGATCTTTGCGGACATGGCGTAGGGATGAAGTTCCATGAAGAGCCGGATGTAGAACATTTCGGACGGCGAGGCACGGGCATGATGATCGTGCCGGGAATGACTTTTACCATCGAACCGATGATCAATATGGGAACTTACGAAGTATTCGTAGACGAAGCCGACGGATGGACAGTCTGCACGGACGACGGACTGCCTTCCGCCCAATGGGAAAACATGATTCTGATTACTGAAACCGGAAACGAAATTCTTACATATTGATGGAACTGATTCTACTCATTGCGATTGCCATATTAGTGACAGTCCTGCTGGTACTGGCTCTGACGAAAGGCAACAATCAAACGCAAGCGGAACAATTACAGATAGCCCTACGCCAACAAATGCAAGAGAACCGGGAGGAACTGAACCGCAGTATCCGGGAACTCCGCATGGAAATGACGCAGACGCTCAACCAGAATATGCAGCAACTTCAAGACGTTCTGCACAAAAACATGATGACTACCGGAGAACTGCAACGGCAAAAGTTCGACATGATGGCCCGCCAGCAGGAAACGTTAATAAAATCCACCGAGAAACGTTTGGATGATATGCGTCTGATGGTGGAGGAGAAACTGCAAAAAACACTGAACGAACGAATTGGGCAATCCTTCGAGATAGTCCGTTCGCAACTGGAGAATGTGCAGAAAGGGCTGGGAGAAATGAAATCTCTCGCCCAAGATGTAGGCGGACTGAAAAAGGTATTGAGTAATGTGAAAATGCGGGGCACATTCGGAGAAGTCCAACTGGGTGCTTTATTGGAACAGATGATGAGTCCGGAACAGTACGACGCCAATGTCAAAACAAAAAAGAGCGGAACAGAATTCGTCGAGTTTGCCATTAAACTTCCGGGAAAAGATGACGCCAACAGCACTGTTTACCTCCCGATTGACGCTAAATTCCCCAAAGATATTTACGAACAATATTATGATGCATTCGAGGCCGGAGATACCGCACTGATGGAGTCATCCGGCAAGCAACTGGAAAATACGATCAAGAAGATGGCAAAAGATATTCATGACAAATATGTGGACCCGCCTTTCACTACGGACTTTGCCATCATGTTTTTGCCATTCGAAAGTATCTACGCTGAGGTTATCCGCCGCACCAGCCTCGTAGAGACACTCCAGAAAGAATATAAAATTGTAGTGACCGGACCGACGACATTAGGCGCTATCCTCAACAGTCTGCAAATGGGCTTCCGCACCCTGGCGATCCAAAAGCGTACCGGAGAAGTGTGGACTGTGTTGGGAGCTGTCAAGACAGAATTCGGCAAGTTCGGAGGACTACTTGAAAAGGTACAAAAGAACCTCCAAAGTGCCGGCGACCAACTGGAAGAAGTGATGGGGAAACGGACACGTGCCATTGAACGCAAACTACGGCAAGTGGAACAGTTACCCCATGAAGAAAGCCGGAAAATTCTACCTATTGACGGAATAGAAGAAGAGGAAGAATAATCTCACAGGCTATCAGAGTTGCATTACGGATATAATCATCAGAATATGTTTGTCAAGAACGAATCGTTGTGTCCTTTGTCGTAACGGAACGCAGCGCCAGGTTTTTCACCCAAAGCACAAAGATTCCTGTCAAAATAAGGTTCAAGACCAAAGTCAATACTGAAATCACCAATGCCGGACCTCCCAGATTATATCCTAATGCTATGAAAATAATCCCCGCTCCCACTTCGCCACGGGTAAACATACCGATCGAAAGAGCCAACCGCTCACTCAACCTCCGGTCGCGATAGAAGAACATCGGACAAAGTTTTCCCAGATTTGACAGCAAAGAAACCATCACGACATGGAATAGAATCATTCCCCACGACATCATTTCCTGTGAACCAGTCACCGAATGTGTACCGGCATGAGTCTCCGCAAAGTTCACTCCGATAAAATGAGGCATACTCATCCCCACCAGGAACATAAACAGAAAGGAGATTCCCGTAGCAACCGACCGTTCAACCGGTGTATCATGCTCTTTATGCTTCATGATCATTCCCAGGACAAATGCCGGCAAAAGCACTTCGATATGAATGCTTCCCGCTTCTCCGTATAGTTCCTTGCTGCCCAGATAAAGTATCTGAGTAGCCAGAAATATAATAACAGAATAAAAGAGGATAGCCTTCCAATCCTGCCGCCAATCATATTTATTCAATCGCTGCCAACCGATAGACAGCAATAGAAACACAATCACCACTACAATAATCAACTGCCAGCGCAAACCGATCATCATAATCTGAAGAGGAATCATCAGGATAATCGTGTCCAGATCATCGAAGATAGCCAATACCTGTATTTTTTTATAAATCCAACTGGATTTCAATCCGATAGCAGCCAGCATTGTAAATAAGATACCCGCAGAGGTAGGGGCGGCAAAACGGCTTAGCAACAGATTCTCTTTCCATGCCTCCCAGCTATTCCAGTAATCGGGCGGAAGTAATATGAACACATAATAAATAGCAATCATAAACCAAGGGAGAGCAGCCGTCGCCATCGCTATAAAATAATCTTCGGCATAACTTTTCCAACGGGACTTATCAAGAACGAATTCCCGGCCCACGTTAATCATTATAAAACTAAGACATACATAAAGCAATACGTTAGAAATGGACTTGACAACTCCATACCCCTCTCCTGCTATCATTGGCAGGAATTGTGAAATGACGAGCCCCAACATCAGGAAGCCCGAAAAAGACAGTACTTTTCTCATATTTATAGTTGTTGCTGGTATATTAAAAACTAACCGCAAGTCAATTTGTTCAGCGCATATCTCTGAAAAATTGCTTGCGGCAATGTTTTAATCCAACTTCAGTACGGCAAGGAAGGCCTTCTGAGGAACCTCCACGTTGCCAATCTGCTTCATTCGTTTCTTACCTCTCTTCTGCTTTTCAAGCAGCTTCCGTTTACGGCTTACGTCGCCACCGTAACATTTGGCTGTTACGTCTTTACGGACTGCCTTGATGGTTTCACGCGCTATAATCTTAGCTCCAATAGCCGCCTGGATAGCAATCTCAAACTGTTGGCGGGGAATCAGCTCTTTCAATTTCTCACACATCCGGCGTCCCATATCATAGGCATTGTCGAAATGGATCAACGTAGACAGAGCATCCACCGGCTCGCCGTTCAGCATAATATCCAGTTTCACCAGCTTGGAAGGTCTGAAACCGTTGGGATGATAGTCAAACGACGCATACCCTTTCGAAATACTCTTCAAACGGTCATAGAAGTCGATCACAATTTCCCCCAAAGGCATATTATAAAAGATCTCCACGCGATTGCCGGAAATATATTCCTGTTTAAGGAGTTCTCCGCGTTTCCCCAGACAAAGCGTCATAATGGGGCCGATATAGTCAGTAGTTGTGATGATGGAAGCCTTGATATAGGGTTCCTCGATATGATCGATCAATGTCGGGTCGGGCATACCACCGGGATTATGCACCTCCTTCATCTCTCCCTGTTTGTCATATATATTATAAGATACGTTGGGCACGGTAGTGATCACATTCATGTCGAATTCGCGATCAAGCCGTTCCTGCACGATCTCCATGTGGAGCAATCCCAGAAAACCGCAACGGAAACCAAAACCCAATGCCAATGAAGACTCCGGCTGGAAAGTCAAAGAAGCGTCGTTCAACTGCAATTTTTCCAACGAAGCGCGCAAATCTTCAAAATCTTCCGCCTCAATCGGATAAACTCCCGCAAATACCATCGGCTTCACTTCCTCAAATCCGGCGATAGCCTGCGCGCACGGACGGGCCACATGAGTGATGGTATCTCCCACTTTCACCTCTTTTGAAGTTTTAATACCGGAAATAATATACCCTACATCTCCCGTACGAAGCTCATTGCGAGGAACCAGCTCCATCTTCAATACCCCGACCTCGTCAGCGTCATATTCTTTGCCCGTATTGAAGAACTTCACCTTATCCCCTTTCCGAATCACTCCGTTCTCAATCTTGAAATAGGCGATAATACCACGGAAAGAGTTGAATACGGAATCGAAAATCAATGCTTGCAGCGGCGCTTCCTCATCTCCTACCGGATGGGGAATACGTTCGATTACGGCTGCGAGAATCTCTTCCACCCCCATACCCGTCTTACCGGAAGCACGTATGATTTCCTCACGCTTGCAGCCCAGCAATTCGACAATTTCATCTTCCACCTCTTCCGGCATGGCGCTTGCCATATCGCATTTATTGATTACAGGAATAATTTCAAGATCGTGCTCGATAGCCATATACAGGTTGGAAATGGTCTGTGCCTGTACTCCCTGAGATGCATCGACAATCAGCAACGCACCTTCACAGGCTGCGATAGAACGGGACACCTCATAGGAAAAGTCCACGTGTCCCGGAGTATCAATCAAGTTCAGGATATACTTCTCACCCTTATAATTATACTCCATCTGGATGGCATGGCTCTTGATTGTGATACCTCTCTCCTTCTCCAAGTCCATGTCGTCAAGCATCTGCCCTGAAGTCACCTGAATAGTGTTGGTATACTCCAACAAACGGTCGGCCAGAGTTGACTTACCATGATCAATGTGGGCTATAATGCAGAAATTTCGAATATTCTTCATTCTGAATTCTTATTATTTTATCTTTTTCGGTGTGCAAAGATACGTAAATGGCGGAATATAAAAAAATGCGTTGATAACATTATAATCATGTACCAACGCATTTTTTTATTGCTTAAGTGAGTTACTCGCTTAGATCAATTTGATGAAGAGTTCACCTTCAACTTCTTCCACAGAGACTTTGTCTTCTCTCAATAACCAGCCAAGTCCGAGGAACAAATCTTTGTCAACCAATTTAGTTGCTTTCTTCAATTGCTTGGCAGTCATTCCTTCTGTTTCATTCAGTGCATTCCAGATAGTACCTGCAATCACACCTGCTTTTTCTTTCAACATTTGCTTTGAAATTTTAGTTAGACATGCTTTAAATCATCCGGTCTTGAAAGACTTTCAGATTTTATTTCGGGGACAAAGATAGCTATTTTTATGTTATAGAACACTTTATTGAAGGTTTTTTTATTGATTTTGTAAGAATAATGGCTTTTTTCCCTTATTTTGGATGGTTTTCGAGATATTCAGACCAAATTCTCGCCGCTTCTTCCACCATTTTCGCACAAGGACGTTTGCTATAATATTGAGCAGTACGTTCTTCCGGAACATTTGAGACCGGTTCTTTTTTCTTCAATCCCAACAATTCGCCACAAATCAGCGACCCGTTGCGTTTTTTAAACTCGGCAGCCAATTCCTGGACAACTGCATAATTCGCCGCCTTTCCCTCTCGGTCTGTCGCTTCCGTAGCTCCGGTTTCGAGTCCTGCCACCAGAAACATACCGCAAGCAGCGCCACAAGTTTCGCGCATCCGGCCTATTCCTCCACCAAAGGATGCCCCCATGCGCAGAGCCTGTTCCTGCGTGAATCCGTACATATCTGCAAAGGCTGCCACTACGGACTGTGAACAATTATATCCGCTTTTAAAAAGCTCTACTGCTTTTTGTACTCTATCTTCCATACTATTGTCTTTTTATTATATTCATCCCGACCCTAAAAACTCAACGGTCAATCTCCAACACCATCGGACAATGATCGGAATGCACCGCCTCATTCAGAATCCGAGCACTCTTCAGCCATCGGCGTACCGGCTCGCTGGTCATACAATAATCTATTCGCCAGCCTTTATTTTTGGCACGCGAATTAAAACGGTAGCTCCACCAGGTATACTCCTGTTTTTCCGGATAAAGCAGACGGAAAGAATCAATAAAGCCTGCCGAGAGAAAACGCGTCATCCATTCCCGCTCTTCGGGGAGGAAACCGCTATTCTTCGCATTACGGACAGGATCATGAATATCAATCGGTTCATGGCATATATTATAATCACCGCAAAGAATCAGATTCGGACGTGTCTTCCGCAGCTCTGTCACGTATTTCTGAAAATCCTCCAGCCACACCATCTTGAATGCCTGGCGTTCGTCCCCGCTAGTCCCCGAAGGGTGGTACACGCTTACCACCGACAAATCACCGAAGTCCGCACGGATAAAACGGCCTTCATTATCGTATGCTTCCATTCCCATCCCGTATTCCACGTGGTCAGGTTCTTGCTTGGTCAATATGGCCACTCCGCTATATCCTTTTTTCTGTGCCGAATACAAATACGACTTATAGCCCAATGCTTCAAACACTTCCGCCGGGTATTGATCCGGCTGTAGTTTTGTCTCTTGCAGACAAAGAATATCCGGGTTTTCCTGCGCCAGCCATTCCGGGAAACCTTTGGAGATAGCAGCACGCAAGCCGTTCACATTATAAGTTATAATCTTCATCATTATATATTTATTGATTCACGTTTATTTTAGGAAAACAGAAGCATGATATTCAGTACGGATACAATTATCGCGATAGTATACAGCACAAATGTGCTCCAACGACTATTCACATAATTCCCCATCACCTTCCGGGAAGATGTCAGTCCGACTTGCAGAAAGACCGTGAAAGGCAATTGGATACTAAGTATCATCTGCGAAATAATCAGCCCCTTAAAAGGATCTCCGATAAAGAAAATCAGCAATAAGGCGATTCCTAGCGATAAAAGGACTCCCACTTGCGAGTGACTGTCTTTGATGTGATAAGACTCGCCGAAAATACCGGCAAAGATGGAACCTGCCGCCATCCCGCTTGTAATGGTGGACGAAATGCCCGCCATCAGCAATGCCAAAGCAAATACAATGGCAGCATTGCTGCCCAGCAACGGTTCCAGCAAGGACTTGGCCTGTTGCAGTTCCTCCACTTGAATGCCGCTTTTAAAGAAAGTCGCGGCAGCCAGCAGAATCATGGCACTGTTAATCGCCCAACCGATAATCATTGAGAACAGCGTATCGAACAACTCATATTTCAGTACTTTCTTGATAGATGCATCATCTTTCTTGTTATACTCGTGACTCTGTATCACTTCCGAATGCAAAAACAGGTTATGAGGCATTACCACCGCTCCCAGCACGCTCATGATTATCAACATACTTCCTTCGGGAAACGAAGGAGTCACCCACCCCGCCGTTGCAGCCGGCCAGTCTATCTGCACCAAGAAAAGCTCATAAATAAACGAAAGTCCGATGACAGACACAAAGGCAATGATGGAACGTTCTATTTTCTTATAGGAATTGGTGAAAAGCATGATGGACACAAAAAGCGTAGTCAGCACAGCTCCCCATACAATAGGAATGTCGAACAGCATTTCCAATGCGATGGCTCCACCCAGAATCTCTGCCAGCGAAGTAGAGATGGAAGCCAGCACCGCCGTACCAAGAATAGGACGGGATACCCATTTGGGAGTATATTTGGTGGCAGCTTCCGAAAGGCAAAGTCCGGTGACAATCCCCAAGTGAGCAACATTATGTTGAAGGATGATCAGCATAATCGTGGACAAGGTAACCACCCAAAGTAATGAATAGCCGAATTCGGATCCGGCGGCAAAATTAGAAGCCCAGTTTCCGGGATCTATAAATCCGACAGTCACCAGAAGTCCCGGACCAATATATTTGAAAACATCCAGTCCACCCAGATAGCGTTTATGATCTTTGCGTTTTAAGTCTTGAAAAAGATTCTTCATTGCTGCATAATAGTTTATTCAGTACAAATATACTTATAAATAACGAGTAGAGATCAATTTTGGTTCAAAATACCGACAAATAAGGAAAACGCTACTAACATCAAAAGCCCAAAGCAGTATCATAAAAAAACGCGGATCAACGCAAACTTACACAAAGATTAAATTTAATCTGCGATAATTTGCGTTAATCCGCGTTTCCTATCTTATACTTGAGACCGGATGATATCAATACCCCATCTCATGCAATGCACGGCATAACTGGTCCGGACACGAAGTGGGTCTGCCGCCACAGCGTACTCCTTCAAGTTTACTTATCACGTCCTCCACCTTCATTCCCTTTACCAGGCGCGAAAGACCTTGAAGATTGCCGTTGCATCCTCCCCAAAAGGCCACTTCTTTCACCACTCCATCTTCCACATTCAGTTCGATGTTGGTGCTGCAAGTGCCTTTCGTCTTATAAACATATTCCATGAGCTGTTATTCTTCGCCTTCCGGTTGCATATTGGTATAAACGGTCTGTACGTCGTCAAATTCTTCCAAACGTTCCACCATCTTATCTAATGTCTCACGCTGTTCCGGAGTAACCTCTTTCAGATCGTTCGGGATATAAGTGAAGTCTCCACCGACATCTTCGAAACCACATTCCTCCAAATGTTTCTGAATGGCGGCATAGCTCTTAGGATCACCATAGATCGTAATTGTTCCTTCTTCCTCATCTTCATCATATTCATCTTCCACATTATAATCTATCAGGTCAAGAATCAGCTCTTCCATATCCAAGTCCTCTTTCTTCTTGAAAGTGAAAACACACTTATGGTCGAAAAGGAATGCCAAAGAACCCATTGTACCCAAGTTCCCGCCGAATTTGTTGAAAACGGAACGCACGTCCGCTACGGTACGGGTAGGGTTGTCGGTAAGTGTATCTACGAATACAGCTACTCCGTGAGGGCCGTATCCCTCATACGTCATACCCTTATAGTCACTCTGGTCTTTACCCATCGCATTCTTGATGGCACGCTCGATGTTATCCTTCGGCATATTTTCACGCTTACAAGTAGCGATCACCGAACGGAGTGTCGGGTTGTTTTCGGGTTCCGGACCACCTGCCTTTACAGCAATAGCGATTTGTTTACCCAGTCTTGTAAATGTTTTAGCCATGTGGCCCCATCTCTTCAGCTTGGTAGCTTTTCTATATTCAAATGCTCTTCCCATTGGTTTATATTTTTAGATTGAAATTTTAAACTTATCTAAGTTTGGCTCCCAGTTTATCTTCCAGGTTTTTCACCAGTTTCGACATGATCTTATCAATCATCTTATCGTTCAATGTCTGGCTCTCGTCTTGAAGCAAGAAGCTGACCGCATACGATTTCTTACCAGCTTCCAGATTCTTGCCTTCATATACATCGAAGAGTTCCACTTCTTTCAGCAACTTCTTCTCTGTCTCGTAAGCGATCTTCTCGATTTCGGCAAACTGCACATTCTTGTCGAGCAGTAAAGCCAAATCGCGCCGTACAGCCGGGAACTTGGAAAGCTCCTTGTAGCTGACCTTAACCGAACGGACCGCTTTCAACAATTCTTTCCAGTTCAAGTCAGCGAAATAAACTTCATTGTCTATATCGAACGCTTTCAGCAGCTTCTTAGTAACTACACCAAAAGAAGCAAGGCGTTTGCCACCCTTCGTATGGACAGACAGTGCGGCAGCAAAGATATCGTCAGCCAGATTGCCTATCACCAGATTGTGCAAATCCAGTCCTAAACGTTTCAAGATATTCTCCACGTATGCTTTCAGCTCATATACCGAACTGTTCTCATCCGGATGCGCCCATGAGTTGGAAACCTTCTTGCCTGTAACCCACAGACCCAAATGATAATCTTCCGAATAAGGAGCCAACGCTTTTTCCGGGTTCTTCTTGTCCCCGTCGAAATAATAGCAATTACCAAATTCAAAGAATTTCAGATCCGCATTTTTACGATTGGCATTATGGGCAATGCTTTCCAATCCGCCGAACAGCAAAGTCTGGCGCATAGCGTTCAAATCAGCGCTTAGCGGATTCAACAGCATAACCAGACGATTGGAAGGATAAGTTTCCAGACCGTCATAATAAGCCGCACGGGTCAATGAGTTGTTCAATATTTCATTGAATCCACAGCCCACCAATTGTTCGGCAACCAGATTCTGCAATTTATTCGACTTGTCATGCTCGCCTTTAGTAGTCAGACTGGATTTCAACGTAGTCGGAATTTCCACATTATTATATCCGTAGATGCGGAGAATATCCTCAATCACGTCACAATCACGCTGCACATCCACACGATAAGGAGGAACGGCCAGTGTCAGTCCTTCCGCCGTCTCATTGGTTATCTTCATTTCCAGGCTCGTCACAATGCTCTTGATTGTCTCTACCGGAATCACTTTACCAATCAGCGAATGTACTTTCTCGTAAGACAGGTCTACTATGAAATCCTGTGCAGGAGTAGTATATACATCTTTTATTTCAGAAGAGATAGTACCGCCTGCCAACTCTTTTACCATTATGGCAGCCAGTTTCAGACAGTAAATCACACTATTCGGGTCGATGCCGCGTTCAAAGCGGAAAGAAGCATCGGTATTCAAGCCGTGACGGCGTGCCGTCTTACGCACCCATGTAGGATGGAAATAAGCACTTTCGATGAAAACATCCGTTGTAGCTTCCGTAGAACCGGAATCCAATCCGCCAAATACGCCTGCAATGCACATGGCTTCTTCCTTATTGCAAATCATCAGGTCGCGGTCACTCAGCTTACGTTCCACCTCATCCAGCGTAACAAACGGAGTTCCTTCGGACATTGTCTTTACGATAACTTCATTACCCTTTATCTTACCGGCATCAAAGCAATGCAACGGTTGTCCGAAAGCATGGACAATGTAATTAGTGACATCCACTACATTATTAATAGGACGCACACCGATCAGGCGCAATTTATTCTGCAACCATTCCGGACTTTCCTTTACGGTCACTCCTTTCACGGTAACACCGGCATAATGCGGACACGCTTCACTGTTTTCAACCTTTACTTCGATATCCAAATCATGGTTTTCCACTTTAAAGTCATCCACCGACGGGCGTTGCAGGATTGCCTGCTTACCGTTCTGAATCAGATAAGCATACAAGTCACGGGCTACCCCGTAGTGAGAGCAGGCATCCGCACGGTTAGGCGTGATATCCACTTCAAGCACATAATCGCTCTTGATATTATAATAATCTTTGGCAAGAGTACCCGGAACAGCATCTTCCGGCAAAACGATGATACCTGCATGATCCGTACCGATACCGATTTCATCTTCAGCACAAATCATACCTGTAGATTCTACACCGCGGATTTTTGATTTTTTGATGGTAAAGCATTCGTCCCCGTCATAGAGTTTTGTCCCCAACGTAGCGACTACCACTTTTTGTCCGGCAGCCACGTTCGGAGCTCCACAAACGATCTGCACCGGATCGCCTTCTCCCAGATTGACAGTAGTAATATGCAGATGGTCCGAATTAGGATGTTCCACACAGGTCAGCACTTCGCCGATCACAAGTCCCTCCAAACCACCTTTAATGGTCTGCACTTCTTCCACACCACCTGTTTCCAAGCCGATAGAAGTCAACGCAGCCGCCGTTTCCTCAGGCGTCAAATCGAAGTTGACATACTCTTTCAGCCAGTTATAAGAGATATTCATATAGTTAATTTTTTATTGTTTCTCAAAAGATTCGCAAAGTTAATAAGATTTTTCGGTTGACCGAAAAGGTTAGATAAAAAATTGCAGGTTATTTCACCACAGAGGACGCAGAGGACACAGAGGATATCGGAAAGATGAAAAATAAGTGTAAATCCGTAATAAGCAAAGTGTGTATAATTAACTTATAAACTAATTAAACATGAGTACTTAAATAAAAAGAAAAAACTCTGTGTCCTCAGTGTCCTCTGTGGTGAAATAATACGCAACTAAAATGGCAAAGGTCCATCCCCTCCTACCGGTGCCCCGAACGGATTACCCGACTGCGGAGTAAAGTCCGGTGCCGGCGGTGGCGGAACAGAGCCGGCTCCTCCGGCATTCATCTTAGACCCCAGCATAGCACCGGCAGGCTCACCCGGCATAGGAATCACCATATCATCCTCCGGGTTTGAGAAACGGGTATACTCACCTTTGAATCGGAGCAGCACTTCACCCACCGCACCGTTACGATGCTTGGCTATCACAATCTCCGCCATACCGCGAAGGTCATTACCACGATCATCCTGATAAATTTTGTAATATTCCGGACGGTGGATAAAACATACCATATCGGCATCCTGCTCGATGGCTCCCGATTCACGAAGGTCGCTCAACTGCGGACGTTTGCCATCAATTCCTTCACGGCTCTCCACGCCACGATTCAACTGCGACAATGCGACAATCGGGATGTTCAGCTCCTTCGCCAATCCCTTCAGTGAACGCGAAATGGTACTGACCTCCTCTTGACGGCTTCCGAACGCCATTCCACTTGCATTCATCAACTGCAAGTAGTCAATAATAATGATTTTCACCCCATGTTCACGCACCAGACGACGGGCTTTCGTACGAAGCTCAAACACCGACAGAGAGGGAGTATCATCCACATACAGCGGTGCATCCAACAAATCCTTCAGTTTATAATCCAACTGCTGCCATTCATAATTCGCCAACTGTCCGCTTTTAATTTTCTCACTCGGAATCTCGCAGACATTCGTAATCAGACGATTCACCAACTGGACATTACTCATTTCAAGAGAAAACAACGCTACCGGGTTACGATAATCGACGGCTATATTCTTCGCCATAGAAAGGACGAAAGCTGTCTTACCCATCGCAGGACGGGCGGCAATAATAATAAGGTCGGAGTTCTGCCAACCGGAAGTCATCTTGTCCAGCTTCGTAAAACCACTTTCAAGGCCACTCAATCCGTCCGTTCGTGCCGCTGCCTTCTGAATCAGCTTATACGCTTCGTCAATCACCGGATTGATCTGCGTGTAGTCCTTCTTCATGTTCTGCTGCGAAATCTCAAAAAGCTTTCCTTCGGCTTCCTGCATCAGGTCGTCCACATCCAGCGTTTCATCAAACGCCTTACTTTGAATGTTACTGGTAAAAGTAATCAACTCGCGCGCCAATGATTTCTGTGCTATGATGCGTGCATGATATTCAATATGCGCCGAAGAGGCCACTTTGCTACTCAACTGAGTAATATAGAACGGACCTCCGACCTCTTCCAGCTCTCCGCGTTTGCTAAGCTGTTCCTTTACAGTCAAAATATCCACCGGCTTCTGATTTACGGCAAGATCGGTGATAGCGGCATAGATCAGTTGATGCCGGTGTTCATAAAAAGATTCGGGACGAAGAATTTCACTCACCAACGAATAAGCGTCCTTCTCAATCATCAAAGCCCCCAATACCGCTTCTTCCAGCTCAGGTGCCTGCGGCTGAATACGTCCATAATCATTTACCGGTTGCACTTTAGCAGACTTCGTATTGCGGGTGTTTCTTCTCTGTTCGGCCATTAATTCAATTAAAAATTAAAGATTAAAAATTAAAGATTAAAAACTAAAAGTTACGACTGGACATATTCATTCATAACAGATTTCTTCCGGTCGGGAGGACAAAGATAGAACATAATCACGAAGAATAGATAAGGAAAAATGAAGTTTTTACTAACTTTGTCCCCTGTGTCGCTTTTTCTTTAATTTTTAATCTTTAATTGAATATGATTGCTTTTCCCAACATCAAAATAAACTTGGGGCTTTCCATTACGGAAAAACGCCCGGACGGATACCATAATCTGGAAACAGTGTTCTATCCAGTGGCTTTGGAAGATGCGCTGGAAATCCGTACTTCTCCCGACACTGACCGGAAATTTACCCTTTACCAACACGGAATGGAAATAGCGGGCAAGCCGGAAGATAATCTGGTGGTAAAAGCCTATCTGTTGATGGATAAGGAATTCCATCTTCCTCCTGTAGAGATCCATCTATATAAACACATTCCTTCCGGAGCCGGACTGGGTGGAGGATCATCCGATGCAGCTTTCATGCTGAAGTTGCTCAATAATCATTATCAGTTAGGGGTCTCTGAAGAACAATTGGAGGTATACGCTGCCACTTTGGGAGCAGACTGTGCTTTCTTTATCAAAAACAGACCGACTTTTGCCGAAGGAATCGGTAATATCTTTTCTCCGGTCGATCTTTCATTAAGCGGCTACCAAATCATGATTATCAAACCGGATGTGTTCGTATCCACTCGGGAAGCTTTTGCAAACATCCGCCCTCATCATCCGGAATATCCCGTCAAAGAGGTCATCCGACGTCCGGTTGCAGAGTGGAAAGATACCCTGATCAATGATTTCGAAGCCAGCGTATTCCCGCAACATCCCATCATCGGAGATATAAAAAAAGAACTCTATCATCACGGAGCGATCTACGCATCCATGAGCGGTTCCGGCTCTTCAGTTTTCGGACTATTCACACCCGATGCACTGTTACCGGAAATTGATTGGGGAACGGATACGTTCTGCTTCACAGGAACACTTAAATAAAAACGGTACCACGACTCACGTCGTAGTACCGTCACAACACAAACACAAAATAAAACACGACAAAACTACTGTGCAATCTACCTGTCTATACCAAAGAAGTATAAGTACTGCTCTTGTATATTCACATACCCGCGAACAGCTTCAGGTCGATCACATCAAATTAAACAAATCTACATTGATTTGTTTGAGCTATTAGATGATAAAACAAAAAAATGCTATTTTATTGAATACCTCTTTCACGAAGTTTCAACTGCCAGTTCCAGGCAGAGCGCAAAGTATCTTCCAAAGTTTCCACAGCTTTCCATCCCAATTCGGAATTAGCGAAATCAGGATTTGCCCAAACTTTTTCAATATCTCCCGCACGACGGCCGACGATCTGATAGTTCAACTTCACACCGGTAGCCTTTTCGAAGCCTTGAATCAATTCCAATACAGAGACACCACGTCCCGTACCGATATTGAATACTTCCACTTTTTCTTTCTGCGCCTTCTCCAAGATACGGCGGATAGCAATCACGTGTGCCTTAGCCAAGTCAACAACATTGATAAAGTCACGGATGCAAGAACCGTCGGGCGTATCATAATCGTCACCGAACACACTCAGCTTCTCGCGAATGCCGATAGCTGTCTGAGTCAGATAAGGAATCAGGTTCTGGGGAACACCGTTCGGCAACTCACCCAGCAATGCAGTAGGATGCGCACCTATCGGATTGAAATAACGCAACATGATTGCATTGATCGGAGCACCGGAGGCTACCGTATCACGGATAATCTCTTCATTAATCTGTTTTGTATTTCCGTATGGTGATTCCGCTTTCTTAATCGGCGCCTTTTCTGTCACCGGCAATTCATCCGGCTGTCCATACACCGTACAAGAAGAAGAGAATACAATACCTTCCACTCCGTGTTTCGGCATCAGTTCGAGAAGGTTAATCAAAGAAACCAGATTATTACGATAATAAAGCAACGGTTTCTCCACCGACTCACCTACCGCCTTGCTTGCGGCAAAGTGGATGATAGCTTTAATTCCTTTATATTTTGTGAATACGGCGTCAAGACCTTCAAAATCAAGACAATCCAACTTTTCAAAAGCCGGACGGATACCGGAAACTTTTTCTATATTGTCGACAACATCAGCACTGGAATTTGATAAATTATCGATGATGATTACTTCATACCCACTGTTTTGCAGCTCTACAACAGTATGGGAACCAATATATCCCGTTCCCCCTGTCACTAAAATTCTTTCTTTCATATTCTTTATTTATATGGTTAGTTCTTCGGTCTATTATTGTTTGAGCTACAAATGTATGGAAATAAAATGAGAATGCAATATTCCGTAACCATTTTATTTATAAAAGAATTGGGAACTCATTATCTGTATGTCTCCACACAGCCGAGTTCCCAATCCATATTTAATTATCAACTGTAAATCTTATACCACGCCGGAGAATCCCATGAATGCCATAGCCAGCAGACCGGCGGTGATCAATGCGATCGGAGTGCCTTGCATTCCCTTCGGAATTTTCACCAGACTCATCTGCTCGCGCAATCCTGCAAAAAGCACCAGAGCCAGTCCGAATCCGAGAGCTGTTGAGAACGCGTATACAACGCCTGTCAGCAAATCATAGTCTTTCTGAATCACCAGAATAGCCACACCCAAGATACAGCAGTTGGTTGTGATCAATGGCAAAAATACACCCAACGCCTGATACAGAGCCGGAGAGACTTTCTTCAGAATGATTTCCACCATCTGCACCAGTCCGGCAATCACCAGAATAAAAGTGATTGTCTGCAAATATCCCAGATCGAAAACATCCAGAACAAATTTCTGAATCAAGAAAGTGACAATGGTAGCGATGGTCAGCACAAAAGCAACCGCAGCGCTCATACCCATCGCAGTTTCCACTTTCTTAGATACGCCCAAGAACGGACAAATACCCAAGAACTGCGACAACACGATGTTGTTTACAAAGATTGCCGAAATAAAAATCAATATATATTCCATATTCTTCTCTTATTTAATTGAATTAGGCTTTCTTCAAGCTGTTGATCAACGCAATAAGGTATCCTAAAGCGATGAAAGCACCCGGAGCCAATACAAACACCAACATTCCGTACTCTTCCGGCATGATTGTCAGATTGAAAATCTTGCCTGTTCCCAAGAATTCGCGAACAGCTCCCAGCAGGGTCAAGGCTATCGTAAAACCAAGTCCCATACCAAGACCGTCGAACATGGAAGCCACCGGGTTATTCTTCGCGGCGAATGCTTCAGCACGTCCCAGCACGATACAGTTTACCACGATCAACGGGATGAAAAGACCCAGTGTGGCATACAAATCCGGCACGTAAGCCTGCATCACCATCTGGAGCAATGTCACGAAAGACGCAATGACTACAATGAACGATGGGATACGTACCATATCCGGAATCAGATTCTTGATGGAAGAAATTACCACGTTCGAACAAATCAACACAAACATAGTGGCCAGTCCCATACCCATACCATTGATAGCCGATGAAGTTGTACCCAATGTAGGACACATACCAAGCAGGAGCACAAACGTAGGATTCTCTTTGATAATCCCGTTCATCATTACTTTAAAATTATTCATATCTTAATCTCCTCCTTTCTTAATTAATAGAATCTTGCTTCACCGTTTCAGTTTCCGGAGCAGTGGCAGGTTCATTTTTCCGGGTAGCTCCCGACACTGTATTTACTTCTCCCGTCTTATAAGCCTCGTAAGCAGCGTTAACAGCGTTCAGGAAAGCACGTGACGTGATAGTGGAAGCGGTAATAGCATCTACCTGTCCTCCGTCCTTAGAGACTTTCAGTTCACCTTCGCCCGGACTCATACCTTTAATGCTTCCCTTGTTTCCTTCTTTAAACCAGTCGGCAGCTTTCGAGCCCAGTCCCGGAGTCTCGGCATGAGCCAGCAAAGAGTAATTATAAATCTTGCCCTCAGCGTCAAAGCCGACCAGCACTTTCAGCTCGCCACCGAATCCCATAGCTTTGGACTCAACTGCCGAACCGACCCATTCCTCTCCTTTTTTTGCCGGATAAACGATGAAGTCCACCACTTTCTTTCCGTCTTTCTCGCTGAAGATCGTGTCGCTTTCGCCTACCGGGTTATTAGTAAATTCCGGAAGAACCTGTTTCAAGGCCTCGTTCAATGTCTTCGCATTCGCTTCGGCAATAGGACCTTTTGTCAGTTCATTCACGTAAGCCAGCAATGCTACGGAAATGGCAGTCACCCCCGTAAGTACCAGCAACATATTCTTTAAAGATGATTCTAACTTTTTCATTTCTTCTTCGCTACCTCCCCAAAGCGTTTAGGTTTACAATAGGTGTTAATCAGCGGAGTGAACGCATTCATAATCAGGATGGCGAACGACATACCTTCGGGATAAGCACCGAACAGACGAATGACAACCGTCAGCAGACCGATACATACACCATAAATCAACATTCCTTTCTTACTCATCGGAGAAGTCACATAGTCGGTTGCCATAAAGACAGCACCCAGCATCAGACCACCGGAGAGCAACTGCAATATCGGAGAAACATATTTTTCCGGATCTGCCAAGTGCATGATACCCGCAAAGATAAACACGGTAGCCAGGATAGACACAGGAATATGCCAAGTGATGATCTTCTTCCAGAGCATATAAACCAGTCCGATCAATAGAGCCAATGCACTCACTTCACCCAAGCATCCGCCATTCTGTCCGATCAGCAAACTCAATGCATCCGGAATCTGGTTTAAAGCATCCATAGCCGCACTCTTATCTGCAGCATGAATCGCTTGTTTCATCAATGCCAGCGGAGTGGCACCGGTGGTAGCATCCGTATAAGCGGTCAACTGTCCGACTACCGGCCAGCTGGTCATCTGCACCGGGAAAGAAAGCAACAGGAACACACGTCCTGCCAATGCCGGATTGAAAGGATTGCAACCTAATCCGCCGAAAGACATTTTGCCTACACCGATAGCAAACAGTGCACCCAGAATGATAATCCAGATAGGGAGATTAGACGGTAAGTTGAATGCCAGCAACACACCTGTGATGATGGCAGAGCCGTCGCAGATGGTAGTGGTAGGTTTCTTCATTAAATATTTCCCGATCGCCCATTCGAAGAACAAACAAGCTGCAACGGAAGTAGCCGTGACAATCAGGGCACCCAGTCCGAAGAAATAGAGAGACACCAGAAAAGCCGGAATCAGTGCGATCAGCACGCCATACATATTTTTCTGTACGCTGTCTCCGCCATGAACGTGGGGTGATAGTGATACGATTAATTTATTTTCCATATTCGTTATTTTTTAGCTTGACGTGCACGAATCATAGCTCCCACTTTCCCTTTACCGAGACGACAATAGTCGAGCAGCGGACGGTTGGCAGGACAAGTGAACTGGCAAGAGCCGCACTCGATACAGTCCATGATTCTTTCTTTTTCCATTCTTTCAAAATCACCGTTTTCGGACAAAGCTCCCAGCAAGTACGGTTCCAGTCCCATCGGACAAGCGCTTACACACTTCGCGCAACGGATACAGTTCTGTGCCTCACCACGCTTGGCTTCCTTCTGATTCATGATCAGAATACCGGAACTGCCTTTCGCGGTAGGAACTTCCGTATTGACCAAAGCCTTACCCATCATCGGACCACCGCCGATCACTTTTCCCGTATCTTCCGGCAGACCGCCGCAAGCATCAATCAGCTGCTTCATCGGCGTACCGATACGGGCCAGGAAGTTGGAAGGTTTTGCAACCGACTTACCGGTCACAGTGATTACCCGTTCAAACAACGGCTTGTTCTTCTGAACGGCTTGATACACAGCAAAAGCAGTACCCACGTTCTGAACGACCGCTCCGGTAGAAATAGGAAGGGCGCCGCTCGCCACCTGGCGTTTGGTTATCGCATCGATCAGTTGCTTTTCACCTCCTTGCGGATATTTCACCTTCAAAGGCACTACCTCGATACCGGCATAACCGGAAGCCACTTTCGTCATCAGCTCGATAGCGTCCGGTTTGTTATTTTCGATTCCGATAAACGCCTTGTTCACTTTCACAGCTTTCATCAGGATAGAAACACCTACCATGATCTCTTCCGCGTGTTCCAACATAAGCTGATGATCGGCCGTCAGATAAGGTTCGCACTCTACCGCATTGATAATCACACATTCGGCCTTGAAAGAAGGAGGAGGACAAAGTTTCACCTGAGTAGGGAAACAAGCACCACCCAAGCCGACGATTCCCGCTTCGGCAATCTTTTTCACAATCTCCTCCGACGAAAGCTCACATTCTTTCACCAGGGTTGCGCTACGGTCAATCGTTTCTTCCCATTCATCACCTTCCACATCAATAAAAATAGCTGGTTTCGCATAACCGCTGGCATCGACTATCGTATCAATCTTCGCCACTTTGCCACTGACGGAAGAGTGAATTGCTGCCGAAACAAAGCCGGCCGGTTCGGCAATCTTAGTGCCCACCTTTACCACATCACCTTTCGCAACAATCGGTTTTGCAGGTGCGCCGATGTGCTGCCCCAGCAGAATAACGGCCTTTGCAGGAACCTCCGCCGTGATGATAGGTTGATGTGCCGACAATTTATTTTCGTGTGGATGAACTCCACCAATTGAAAATGTCTTTAACATACAATTCTGTATTTTATTCTGTTATTATTCTGTTACTTTCGGAGTAGCCGGAACTTTCGGAGCAACTGGTGCTTTCGGAGCTTCCACAGCTTCTTCCGCCTTCGGTTTGCGAGGAGGGAAATTCAGCTCGATAATGGAATTCTGCGGACAAACTTCCACACATTTCCGGCAAGACTTACACTTGTTCGGATCAATGTAAGCCAGATTATTCTCCAATGTGATAGCCTCGAACGGACAAGTCTTCACACACTTACCACAGCCGATACAGCTTACCGTACAAGCTTTGCGGGCAACGACGCCCTTGTCTTTGTTCACGCAAGAGACGTATACGCGGCGTGACTTCTTACCCTGCGGGCGAATCTCGATAATCGCTTTCGGACAGGCCTTCACACAAGCGCCGCAAGCCGTACATTTAGCCTCGTCCACTTCCGGCAGACCCGTTTCAGGATTCATGTGGATGGCGTCAAACTGACAAGCCGCCACACAGTCACCACATCCCAGACAACCGTAACTGCATCCTGTCTCACCACCATACAGTGAAGCGGCAATAGCGCAGCTCTTGGCACCATCGTACTGGTTGATGCGAGGGCGGTTGGCACAGGTTCCGTTACATCTCACCACTGCTACCATCGGTTCAGCCTCACCGGCTGCCAGTCCGAGAATATCAGCAACTTTTGCCATGACAGGCTGTCCGCCTACAGGGCAGAACTTACCTTCCAGTGAACCGGCTTTGACACAAGCGTCGGCAAATCCGCTACAACCGGGGTAGCCACATCCACCGCAATTAGCCTGGGGTAATACTTCCCCCACCTGGGCAATCCGCGGGTCTTCATACACGGCAAATTTCTTGGAAGCCACATAAAGAATAGCGGCCAGCACGAGCGCTATCGCTCCCAATGAAATCACTGCAATCAGAATCAAATTCATAATGTTTTAGTTATTTATTGGTTTTATAGTAAATGAAAATTTTTGTTTCAGTCGTGTTTTGTTGAGCCAGAGAATGAAATAATAGGGTATAAGTATAGCCAGAGAAAGAAGAGCGGAATACAGTTCATTCTCCATCAGCGCCATAAAAAGGAATAGTGAAAATATCAGAAGTACGAAAGGAATTATAAAAGCCAATACCACCGCCATCATGCCCATCGACGTTTCGCCAATCACCATGACTTTCTCTCCTACCCGGTAGGAAGAGGCCGCCGTATCGATAATATCTATGATTTTGTCCTTGCTATCCGCTGAGGAACAGTGTCCCTTTGCGCTACAAGCCGCACAAGCCGATGTCTGAACAATCCTCACCGACAGATGAGAACCCTGTATGTTTTCCACAATACCCAGATGCTTTATAGTATTATTCGTCATTTTGCAAACTCAACATTACAAATCGCGGCAAATTTAATCATTATTTATGAACTACGAAGCATTCTCCCTATTTTTTTACACATAATAAAATGTTATTTTTTGCGTCCGCGTTATCGCACACGGAAAAGATATGGCTACGATTTGTACACTTTATCAGCCTTTCTCAATCTCCCAGTCTCCTATTGTCCCCCGTTCACTATCAAAGTTTATCGCTACTTTCACGACCGGAAGTCCGCATAAAGCGAAGCGTTCAGGATAATTCTTCAGGTTGATCTGTTCCATAGCTTCACCGGCAGTCTTGTCAAGCTTCAACTCCATCACATAGAGGGTGGTTTTCGTACGAAGCACCACATCCACTCGACCGCGAGGGGTACGGACTTCAATATCTACATAATAATTCAGCAGACTGAATATGACGTAAAAAAGTTGCTGGTAATGCCCCTCATATTTAGTATTGTCGCAATAAGGAATGGTAGACAAAAAAGTCTGCAAACGACGCAAGGCAGAATCCATATCACCGTTCTGAATATCATAAAAAAGATAGGCAACCATAGTGGTGGCTTCCGGGGTCTCATTGCCCACATAGTTAGGAAGAAGGCTTTCCATAAGACCCAGACGAACTTCTTTGTTAGGAATATCAAGCGTATAAAGGTCCAGAATCTTATTATAATCCTTTATGGTGATATAACCGCTCTGATATAGCAAAGGAGTGATATTCGTCATGGTCTCGGTAGGAGCATCAAAAATGGAAGCTTTCGCTTGTTTGGGACCGATCCCTGAAGGATTTACACCAAATTTACCCAACATCTTTATCAAGTATGTAGGAGTGCCGCTACCGAACCAGCAGGAACCAAACTTACCATCCGCAAAAGCATTCAACAGACTGAACGGATTATAGATGTCGGGAGAAGGATAAGTGAAATGATAACCGTCATAATTCTCCTTCAACTTCAGCAAGACCTCTTCAGGAGAAATATTCAATTTCGCGGCCAACATCCCTATATCCTCTTTCATCTGCGTTAGCATTTCATCCTCCGTTATTCCGCAAATTGCAGCGTATGGCTCATCCATGCTGATATTCTTGATATTATTCAACTCGCTAAAGATACTCAACTGAGAGAACTTGGTGATACCCGTCAAAAACACATACTTCAGATAAGGATCACAAGCCTTCAAAGGACTATAGAAGTTACGCATGATATTACGTAATACGCCTAGATTTTCCTTTTCATGTACCACATCAAGCAAAGGAGCGTCATATTCGTCTATAAGAACAACCACCTGTCGGCCCGTCTGCCCATAAGCGCGCTTGATCAACCCCATCAAACGTTGATTAGGATTAATCTCCTCCTGGCCTTTTCCATAAACACCCTCATACTCTGAAAGTTTCAGATTCAGCTCTTGCAACAATTGTTCCTTATCCACATGCTTGGCCGTACTCATATCGAAATGAAGAACCGGATACTCTATCCACTCTTTCTCCAACCTCTCCATAGCCAACCCTTGAAACAGATCCTTACGACCAGAGAAATAACTATGCAAAGTAGAAGTAAGCAAGGATTTACCAAAACGGCGAGGACGGCTCAGAAACACATATTTCGCAAAATGAGTCATGCGATAAACGTATTCCGTCTTATCGATATAAAGGTAATTCTTCTCACGAATTTCAGAAAAAGTCTGTATCCCTATAGGGTATAATCTTTGCAAAGTTTCCATATCAATATCTATATTTTCTTTAGAACTACTATTATTTTTCAATCATCCAGTCTCCTATCGTCCCCCGCTCACTATCAAAGTTTATCGCCACTTTCACGACCGGAAGCCCACACAAAGCGAAGCGTTCAGGATAATTCTTCAGGTTGATCTGCTCCATAGCTTCACCGGCAGTCCTATCAAGCTTCAACTCCATCACATAAAGCGTTGTATTCGTACGAAGCACCGCATCCACTCGACCACGAGGGGTACGGACTTCAATATCTACATAATAATTCAGCAGACTGAATATGACGTAAAAAAGTTGCTGGTAATGCCCCTCATATTTAGTATTGTCGCAATAAGGAATGGTAGACAAAAAAGTCTGCAAACGACGCAAGGCAGAATCCATATCACCGTTCTGAATATCATAAAAAAGATAGGCAACCATAGTGGTGGCTTCCGGGGTCTCATTGCCCACATAGTTAGGAAGAAGGCTTTCCATAAGACCCAGACGAACTTCTTTGTTAGGAATATCAAGCGTATAAAGGTCCAGAATCTTATTATAATCCTTTATGGTGATATAACCGCTCTGATATAGCAAAGGAGTGATATTCGTCATGGTCTCGGTAGGAGCATCAAAAATGGAAGCTTTCGCTTGTTTGGGACCGATCCCTGAAGGATTTACACCAAATTTACCCAACATCTTTATCAAGTATGTAGGAGTGCCGCTACCGAACCAGTAAGAACCAAACTTACCGTCCGCAAAAGCATTCAACAGACTGAACGGATTATAGAGGTCGGGAGACGGATAAGTAAAATGATAACCGTCATAATTCTCCTTCAACTTCAGCAAGACTTCTTCCGGTGTTATTTCCAGTTTCACAGCTAATCTCTTCACATCCTCTTTCATCTGCGTTAGCATTTCATTCTCCGTTATTCCGCAAATTGCAGCGTATGGCTCATCCATACTGATATTCGTGATATTGTTCAATTCACTAAAGATACTCAACTGAGAGAACTTGGTGATACCAGTCAGAAACACATACTTCAGATAAGGATCACAAGCCTTCAAGGGACTATAGAAGTTACGCATGATATTACGTAATACGCCTAGATTTTCCTTTTCATGTACCACATCAAGCAAAGGAGCGTCATATTCGTCTATAAGAACAACCACCTGTCGGCCCGTCTGCCCATAAGCGCGCTTGATCAACCCCATCAAACGTTGATTAGGATTAATCTCCTCCTGGCCTTTTCCATAAACACCCTCATACTCTGAAAGTTTCAGATTCAGCTCTTGCAACAATTGTTCCTTATCCACATGCTTGGCCGTACTCATATCGAAATGAAGAACCGGATACTCTATCCACTCTTTCTCCAACCTTTCCATATCCAACCCTTGGAACAGATCCTTACGACCAGAGAAATAACTATGCAAAGTAGAAGTAAGCAAAGACTTACCAAAACGACGAGGACGACTCAGAAACACATATTTCGCAAAATGAGTCATGCGATAAACGTATTCCGTCTTATCGATATAAAGGTAATTCTTCTCACGAATTTCAGAAAAAGTCTGTATCCCTATGGGGTATAATCTTTGCAAAGCTTCCATATCAATATCTATATTTTCTTTAGAACCACTATTATTTTTCAATCATCCAGTCTCCTATCGTACAACGTTCACTATCAAAGTTTATCGCCACTTTCACGACCGGAAGCCCACACAAAGCGAAGCGTTCAGGATAATTCTTCAGGTTGATCTGCTCCATAGCTTCACCGGCAGTCTTATCAAGCTTCAACTCCATCACATAAAGTGTGGTTT
>ENA-UONZ01000583-UONZ01000583.1-human-gut-metagenome-genome-assembly--contig:-C93old-NODE-583-length-56182-cov-11.213569_pt1 | contig 56182 bp, 51 predicted proteins | sample MGYA00242468_ERZ724015 | MGnify/ENA metagenome assembly ERZ724015
CATTATAAGTATAAGAGGCTGTCTTTCCATCCTCTCTTGTCTCCGTTGCTACATTGCCAAATGTATCATAAGTGTAAGTTTTTGTTCCGGCTGCTGTCGTTTCGGAAGCAAGCTGATTCTCTGCATTATAAGTCTTTTCACAGGTTGTTCCATCCGGATATTCAATGGATGTTGTGCGGTACTGATCATCATAATGATAAACGGTCTTATTTCCTTCGTTATCCGTTGTTGTAGTAGAACTCTTTCCGTACTTGAAAGTTGCCGTTCCTTTTTCTGCATCAGTCTGCTCTACAACTCTTCCTTCTTTATCGTAAGTATTCTTTACAACCGTATTGCCATTCTCATCTTTCCAGCTTGTCATACGGCTGTCATCATCATATTTGTACTCTTTTGTTGTTCCATTCGGATCTGTTACAGATATCAGATTTCCCTGCTCATCATATTTGTAAGAAACTTTTCCACCATCTGGAAGAGACAGTTCCTTGATATGCCCGAATTTATCCTGTTTTACCCCGAATGTTTTTCCGGATGGTGTTGTAATCTTACTCAGATTATAATCATCGTCATAATCTAATACTGTCTTAAATCCATTCACATCCGTTACATAACGTAAAATTCCATATTTATCAAATGACCAGACGCTCTGATCCGCATCTGTCAGTTCCCATCCGATGTAGTCATGGTCTGTATCTTTATAGCTGACTGCTTTTAAATCATATACATAACCATCCGGAGTAGTGTAGCTTCCATCTTCATTCTTATCAAAGATCAGATAACTTCCGTCCCCTCTCATATACAGAAGACTTCCGTCCTCCATTTGAGAAAGTGACTGGTCATAGTTAAAGCTCCATCCACGTCCGAACATGGAATGCTGGTCTGTTCCTTTGGAATTGTAGCTTCTTGTAATGGAGAATTCTCCATTCAGTTCATTCATCGTCGCATCGGACTGATCCATGTAGAAGTTACCAGTATTTAAGTTGACTGGTTCAAATCCAAATTCACAGTGCAGGCCTCTTCCCATCAATGCTCCGTCAATCCGCATCTTATCCTGATCGGTAAGCGGTGCAGGACTATATGGAACATTTGTCTGTGGGTTACGGATAAAGATCGTGTTATTTGCGACTACCAGTGCGTCCATAACCTGATTGTCTTTCATAATGTTCTTAAGCGGAACACCATAATATTTTGCAATCTTCGGGAATGTATCAAACTGCTTCACTTCATAGATCACAAAGCTGTCACTGGTCACTTCTTTTCCTGTTTCCAGCTTTCCATCAATCTCTTTCGATGCTTTTGCTTTGATCTTATAAAGCTTGTCCTTCGTCAGCCCTGAATACAGTGCACTCTGCCAGTTGGAATCTTTGCTGTAATACTTATTCGCCTCCGGGAACTGCTTATTGTATTCAGTACTGTCTGGATAGGAATACAATGGTTTTGCATCTGTTTCGTGATGTTCTTCATTTTCCTCATCTGGAAGCAGATAATATTCTACTGTAGATTTGCTCTTTGCAATTCCGTCTGCAAATACGGCATCAAACTTCAGCTTTCCATTTGTATTCTTTTCTGTCATCGGGCGAAGCAGGATCGTTGTTTCATCCAGTGACATATCTCGCAGATATGGATCTTCAGCCGGTGACCACTGGATGCTGAGTTTCGGTCCATAAACGGATGCCCTGTTATTCAGTACCTCACACTGCATAGAAGCTCCAAGGTTATTTGCCTCGGCAATGGCTACCAGTGCAAATCCGTTATTCGCATGAGTTCCCTGCACCCAGTCATTGACCAGATCTTTGACGTCATAATTGATATAGCTGTTCCTGCTGGTACTTGCATTCTGTACATCCTGAAACGTAAGATTTACTGGTTTTGTTTTCCATGTGATGGAGGTGTTCCACGACTGATCTACACGATAAAGTCCAAACTGGGATGCACCACCACTGTATGCAGTTTTCTGACTGACTGCAAATGTTGCACTGTCAATTTTGGAATCTTTCGGAATCTGACTAAAATTTGAATTTACTTTGATATAAGTCCGGCAGTTCTGGTGTGCAGTACCAAATCCTGCAAGGTTCCCAGACTTAATACCATCATCAAATCCGACATACGGATAATTGTTGTCACCAATCTGACTGGTAGGACTTCCCTCTTCCACACCGATCATGTTAAAGGAACTCTTCTGAATCTCTACTGGTGTCGGATCGATCCTGACCGGATACTGACGTTCTTCTGCCGAAAGCCAATCCCTATCTGGTTTTACGGTCAGGATTGTTTTTCCATCTTCTTCCCGAAGTTCCAATGTGATCAGGAAACTGATTTCCCCGGCAGCATCTTCCATTGATGGCGTCTCCAGAAGATACTTCGCATCTTTGATTGTCTTCCCTTCCGGATAGATATAGACCTGATTGTCTTTTACTTCTGCCTGATACCCCGGAATCTGCAGCTCGTATTCATAGACTTCCCTGTCTGTTGGCTGCTGAAGTACGATATCTTCCTTAATGCTGGAATCCAGTACTGTATACTGAACATCTGCGCCCTCGTAAACTTCATTATAAAGGATCGCATTGTCTTTAATAACGGAATGTGTATAATCTCCATCTACCGGAATGATCCCGATTCTGGTCTTTCCATTTTCAATCGTTACACCATTCTCTTCTGACATCTGTTCCGGAAGAAGGATAGCATAATCGTTTGCCTTGTTCTGATAAACTTCTGTTTTCTCTTCCTTTTCTTCAGTTGCCACTACACTGCTGGCTTCCTGTGCTTCTTCGGATGCCGGAGTATCTGCTTCTTCTGGTTTTACAAGTGTATTATCAACCAGCTCGGTATCTCCATCCTCATTCTTATAAGTTCCGACATAACCTCCATAAACGGTTGTATACTGCTTGTCCCCTGTCTTATAAGTCTTGGAAATGGCATCATAATCAATCAGTTCACCTTCCGGTTCTTCTGGAATCGGATAGTAATCCTGTGGTTCTTTCAACTCCACTTCTTTTTCCTGCGGATTTTCTTCTGTTTCTTCCGCTGGAGTTGTCTGTTCTTCCTGCGTCTCTGTATCTTCTGATGGCGTCGTTTCATTTTGTACGTCCGCATCAGACTGCTGACTCTTATCTTGTTCTCCAGATGTGGAATCTGTAATCCCTGCTTCCTCTTCCGTCAAAGCCTCTGGTCTGGAGAAATCTGCATTCTTCTGTACATCCTCAATGGCCTCTTTTGCCTGTACAAAAATAGGCTCTGTTCCCTGTAGTGCCATCAGGAGTGCAAGTACTAAGGCTATAGCCGACTTTCGAAATCTCTTCATAGTCTCTTTCTCCCTCTTGTAATCTTTTTCTATAATTCCTTTACAAAATAACCGCTACCCTCCTTTTTTCTGACTTTGGCACTACTATAATCTAAAAAATCACAAAATTTTCATAAATGGTAAAAATGCCCCTTGAGGTGGCAAAAATAGACGAAATCGGTCGAAAAAAATAGTAAGACACCATCGCCTTACTATTTTTCATCTAATTTCATATATAATAATATTTTCACTTGAAAGGATTTCTCCGTATGGCAGATCTCCATCTGACCATGATATTTTTCTACTACGAGTTTCACATTTTGTAATCCTATTCCATGTCCTTCTTTCCTGCTTTTCGTTGTCAGATAAATTCCATTCCGCACTTTTGGTGTATCTTTTATGCTATTCTCAATCTGGATATTCATGATTCCTTTTCCATAATACATCTGAAACGATAATCTCCTTTCATCTGAAGCTGCTGTCCCACGAATAGCATTATCCATAAGATTTCCCACTATTATACTTATATCAAATAATTCTTCCCCTATATGATTCGGTATTTCTACAGAAATCTCCGGATTTTCAATTACTGATTTCGAATCTTCCAAAATATAATTCAGCAGATTATTCATATTACGGTTTTCTGTATATAAATGATGACATAAGGCTGTTCCGGCTATATTCTCCATTTGTTTCAGATACGATAGAATCTCTTCATTTCCTCCCGTTTTTGCCATTGCCCCTATTGTTGTAAGATGGTGCTTGTAATCATGATGTATCTTATTCAGCCTGTCCTGTGATTTCATCATCATCTCCAGTTCTTTTGCATACTGGCTCATCTGAATTTTCATCTCTTCCTGTTTTGCTGTTTCAATATAACTTTTCTGAACCTCATCGTGCAGATAGAAAATAAACACATTGATAAACAGTAAGAATAATACAATCGTAGACCGCACACCTCTTCTGTCTGGCAGCAATATCCTGATACAGACTATAATGCTGATCACCGGGACAGAAAGCATAGCAAGCCAATGACGGTTCTTTATATAATAACTTCTCTTTACACCTACTTTTCTTTCAATAATGACTTCCAGTAAAAAGAATATAAAATTTCCCATTACAATAGTTCCCGGTCCCATGTAATGATGCACCGGATTTCTTGCTACCGCATACCGTTGAAAGAACACGATTGGAATCCCATCACATAAAATTCCCATAATATATACCATAAGTGTATTCCAGACATGATGTTGCCAGTCTGCCTGATATGCCACTGTTATAATTAACAGAGCTATCAGCTCAAAGATCAGATCTCCGTACATCGTTCCCCACTGCATGCTTCCCCAGCATGAAAGCAGATATGCACAAAAATATGCAAATAGCTTTTGTGTATCCTCATTTTTTGGATACAGGATGGTATTGTAACGGAACACAGTATAAATCCAGAATAATTTACTTGTCAGATAAGTGATCAAATGGATATTCATAATCTTTTCTTCTCCGTTTGTAATAGTCTTTCCCTGACCTTCTTGCGATTTGCTTTACTGATACTGAGACGTGTCTTGTCTTTCATAACCACGTTGTCATATTCGTAATGCTCCACGTGTTCCATATTGATGAGATAGGACTTGTGAATCAGTAAGAAATATTCTTCTGTTACATCCGCTACATCCTTTAATTTTCCTCGATATTCATATTCTTTTTCCGATGTCACGATATGTACTCTTTTTCCCAGACTATAAAAATACAGGATCTTGTCATAAGAAATCTTGTGGATTCCTTTTGTATCCGTATATTCAAATATTTTCTTCCGTTCTTTTAACAGTTCCCGTAATTCACCTATCACCCGGAAAAGTTCTTCCTCTCGGATTGGCTTTACAAGAAAATCAAATGGATGAATACGGAATAATTTCATAGCATATTCCTGATATGTTGAAATATAGGTAATCCGCAGTTCTTTTCCATAATTTTTCTTTCGTATCTCCGTTCCGATATCAATTCCATTCTCATGTTCCAGACAAATATCAAGGAATAACATATCGTAGGATTCTTCTTCCAGCCTGTTAAGAAGCTGCTCCGCAGAATAGTATATTTCTATAGATATCTGACAGTCATTCGCTTTCCCATAATGGAGCAGCTTCTGTTCTAACCAATTACATAGGATGATGTCATCATCATAGATTGCAAGTTCTAGCATATTTTCTTACCCTCAGTCTTTCGTAACACGACAAATGGGGAAAAGAATCCCCTTCAATTCTTTTCCCGAATGGACATCACTAATTTTGTGTCATTTTTCCGATGCAACAGCACCACTTCCTTTGCTGTCTTATTTTGTCCTCTATATAATAAACACTTGAACAAGAAAAAACTGTCGCCATTTTATAATTTATTTATATTTTTTATGTTTTATTTATATTTTATCCAAATATTACAGCGATAACTAATAATGTCACCCCCTGCATTATTCTTTTTATTTTTAGCGTCATTTGATAAAACATCAACGTTTTTGATGGCAAAAAGGGAACCTGCAAAACCAGATTCCCTTTAAAATACATGCTCTTCTCTAAAAGGATGATAAATCCACCATCCTCTGCTTATTTTTAAAAACTTTTTCCTTTTTTACAATACTTATAAATATTAAATGGTTTTTCTTTTTTTTCAAATAAAATCCCTGTTGTTTTAATAATTTTTATAAGTTCATCCGACTCCATATCTGTCGTTTTAAATATAAATATTTTCTTTTCATTTGTTATGAAAAAAAAGAAGTTTTTATATAAGAACATTCTATCAATATTTTTAAATTCATAAATTTGATCTTCATCTATTTTAATTGCGTTTTCATCGATATCCACCGTTTCATATCCTGATCTACCCCAGACAAATTCATGAACATTTTTTTCAAAATTTTTACCAATCATTTGATACCAAATAATCCAAGCCACACAAGCCACACAAGTTCCAATCCCTATTCCAAACATCAAATAACTTTCCGACAGATAACAATTAATCGACAGTAAAAATTCTACAGGTGTAAAAATATAGATAATCATTCTACTTTTCTGTCTTGTTTTAAATAATTGATTAGGAATTATAAACCCAAGCGAAAGCATTCTTTCTAATTCTTCCCTATCCTCATCTGACACAATTGATTTAATATGCATTCTTCTTAATCCCCCTTTTGCCAGAGGTCCTCTTTATAAAATCGAACCTCTGGCCATTGTCTCTTTTATTCTTTTACAATTTACAGCGCTTGAATCAACAAACCAAAAACAGTACCTGCTCCAGCTGAAAATAAAGCAATAATTGACGGAATTGCATTTACAACTAATGCACCCGCAAGAACTAATATTACGGCTCCTGCCAGTATATTACTATGCTCTTTTGTGAATTCTACAACATTAAATTCAAGACCACTATTAGAATTTAATGTCATTGTAAAAATCAAAGCAACCGATATTGTCCACTCTTTTTCCTCTTCTGGCAGCAAATCTGATGTACTAAATACAATGGAAAACTCTACACTATTGGCAAAAACATTATTTATTTCAAAAGCAATATTACCAGATTTAACCGATAAAGCAATTTTTTCTATCGTATTTCCAAAGTTATCTGCTCCCTCTATACCTGTATCTGATAAATTTGATGAAATCTCCATAATTTGATTTTTGCAAGTTTGTGTCAATTCTCCATCATTTCCTATATCCACTTTTATATTATAAATTTTACCAGTTGAACTTTCAAGCGATGTGGATATTTTAGTAGAAATATCAATTGCTCCTTGAGGACTCATCATTGTTCCCAGTGAAATTTCCTTATCATACTCCACACCCACATCCATAATTTTATTCAGATAACCAAGCGGCTCCATTACATTATAGACATATTGATTTCGTGCTATTTTTACCTTTGCCCGAAGATTTTCTTGCGCTATTTCCTCATCTGTTTTTGTCGATACGGCATCGAACTTTTTAAATCCAGTATCTCTCCCTGAATATGCATCTTTATCCAGTGGGAACGAAGGTGATGAAGAAAATGAGTTCAACTCACAAAATTGATCAAATGCCCAGTTCTTCGGCATCGAATATCCCAAATTACAGCTAAATCCAGTTGACATATCTGCCACAAATGATTTACTTGCCAATCCTGCTTCATAAACTTTAGTACATACATATCTTGGTGCATAAATGCCGACTTTATAATTTTTATCATTTGTCGAACTGAAAAAGATCATGTGAATCTGTTCAAAATAAGGTATAATAAATGTATCAATCTGATATGAATAACAATCAAAATCCACTGCAAAGTATATAGTCGTTCCACTTGGTATACCGATTCTCTCGGCTGCTAAAATTGCTGTCTGTGCATCAACACTTCCCTGGGACGGATCCTTAAAATAGTTTAATTCATATCCTCCATCCTGATATATCGGGAATACCGATAATCCTGCATTTTCAATGTTTTTCACTTCTGTTGATGTCAAATATTTCGGTGTATGTTCTTTTCCAACAGAACCTGTCAGATAACGTCCTACATGAGTATACCCTGCATTTTTTATATCTAATGCCTGTTGTTTATTTAATACTGTTGCACAGTCACACGCTTTTGCTGCCCTGTTTGTATCGCCTTTACTCGTAAGCAATGATTTCATAGTAGAAACATTTACTTTTCCTTTTGTTACAAGTCCAATTCCTGTCAGACCATAAAACTCCTGAAATTCTGACACCTTTGACTCTGTAGTCGAATCAAACACGCCATCGAATCTTCCCGGATTATATCCGTTAAAATATAGTCCGTATTGAGCAATCTTATTAAATGGAACATATTTCGTCGAGTTCTGTCCGTTCTGTAATGTACCCGGAAACGCATTTGTTGTTGCATCGCCAAAATTAACTGAATTCAAATCTGTAATTAATTCAGTTGTAACTCCTTCAGCCGCCTGCAATGCACCAACTAAAGACAAAATTGTCTGTCTTGAGGCAATTCCATCACAAGGTCCAACACCAATAACATCTGACCAGTCACTATTTAATTGCTGTTGAATAAGAACAATATTGGAATCCCCACCAGAAACCTTTGTAAACCAGTTTAGGGATAACAATCCAGACCAAACTTTCCAATCAATTTTGCCCGTAACTTCCAGTCCTGCATTTTCCTGCATCTTTTTAACTGCATTTACTCCTGATGTATAATAAATTCCAGTAATTCCTCCAGCAGCATATCCTTTGCAAAACAGAGCACACTGAATCAAGCATACATTAACCTGCGGAGTATCATTCGGATCCATTTTTGTAATAATGGCTAACTTCTTCATGGTATTAATAGTAAGTGGTCCAACCGTTCCTGTAATCGTTGAGATTCCATTCTGAATCTGAAATGCACGAATGATTCCCTGCATCACGGCTGTTCCGGTCTTTCCATCTTCATCCAGTTTTACCCAATCCTTATGTCCACCAAACATCGCATTTAAATATTTTTGTGCTGCTTTTACATTCTGATCACTCATATTCACTACCTCCTAATTCAAGTCAATTATAAAGATTTCTAACTCTTTATATGTCTATCACTAAAAGTTACAATAACAATTTATCAATCAACTGTGACTATTTTGTGACTATTTTCCAAAGGATTCATTAACTCCCTTATAAAATCCTTAACAAATTATGAAAGAAACCATCAATTTATCACCCCATATCCCATTATAGAACTGTAATCTACTGCATAATTTCTCTGCCGTACCTGATCACTGGAATTTCCCTCAATCGTGTAAACTCTTCCACCTTCACACTTTTCTACTATTCCTACATGATCCGATGTTCCATCATGATCCCAGTCAAAAAAGATGATCATTCCAGCTGTCGGAGTTGTTCCGCCACTCTGCCACTTATTCTTTCCCTGAAACCAGGACACTCCATCACTGCACAATGAGAATTTAGGAACATTCCCACTTGCAATCAGACCGCTCTGATCCGCACACCAGCTTACAAAACAGGCACACCATTCTACCCGACTGTCAAATCCGTACCAGCTCCAGAACTTCTGACCGCCACTGTTTCCAAGCTGCCCCATTGCAACCGACACAATCTGCTGATTACCAAACAAACCAGCAAACAGGCTGCCACCGGAATAATACCGCATCACATGGGGAACGTATTGGGGATCTCCGTAACTGCTCCATCCATGCGAAGCTGCCTGTTCCTGTGAAAACTGCAATGCATTGGCTTCTGTATAACCGCCTCTTTGCAATGCCCATCCTATGTAGCCATTTCCATAGTTATATCCCTGCCATGCAAGTTTCAGCTTGTCCAGATCCTGTGGACTGCTGCATCCTGCCTGTCTGATACAGTCTGCAAAGGTCTGTACTCCAACCTCTATCGAATAATCCGGATCAGTAATAGAACCAGGAGTGTGTGGGAATCTTGTATTATATGGACTTTCCGAACACTGCATCGGGTCTGTTCCCCTGCCTCCAGATTCCTGCATCATGATGGCCTGTATCGCAGACACATATTCCGGAATGCCGTATTGGGATGCATACTGCTGTATCACAGAAGTATACGCAAGCACTTCTTCACTTAGGGATTCGGAGCTTTCCGAATTACTGCTGAAAGCTGCTCCTGCAATGATTCCCACAATCAGAATAAATACCAGAAGAAATGCACTACCTCCGGCAGCAATCCATTTTCCCATTTTTTCAAGAGCTACTACCCCTTTTTGAATCGCTGCTGTAATTCCCTGTACGGATAACTTTGAACCCTTTCCAGTTACCTGAAGGACTGCTTTTCCACTTTCTGCCGATGCCTGTGCTGACTTTCTTGCCATCTGGGCTGCTCTTGCTTTCTGCATCGCCTGAAGACTTTTTTCCATCTGCTGTTTCTGCATGGATGCCTGTGTCTTTATTTTTTCTTGAGACAGACCGGATACTTTTACCACTCTCGGTGCTGCTTTCACCTGCCGTTTACCATTCTCCTTGGCAAGTGCTGCCTGCTCCGGTTTCAACTTGATTAATTTCTTTCCGCTTTCTGCCCCCTGCTCCATTGCTTCTTCGGCAGCTTTCGCTTCTTCCTGTCTGCTTTTTCTTTCCTTTATCTTCCTGTAGGTCACTCCAGCAAGTTTTTTTCCACCTTGATATGTGGTTTTCCCTATACTTTTTCCTGCCACACTCGCCGCTCTGTACTGTACGGATTCTATTTTTTCAGTTCCATACTGTGTTGGGGATTCTGACTGCCCACTGCTTTTTTCATGTAGTTCCCTTGGCTTTTCTTTTGCTTCCAGAACCGCTGAGCGAACCAGTTCTTTCGGAAGTCGGGCAGCCGGATTTCGAATCTTCGGATTCTTATCCCTTACCCGTTCCTTGATATCTTTCATCCGGTCACCCTCTTTCCGTATCTCTTATCTCATCGGGCAACATCCCGATGTTTCTTTTTTTCCTGCTGTTTCTGCAACTGCTCCACCTGTCTGATTGCCTCATTTACCAGTGGATGTTCGTTGTAATATGGCACAAGTTCCAAGTCTCCCCTGTCTTTTGATGACAACGGTAATGGATATTCCATGTCTGAATAAATTGATTCTGGATCATGAATAGAAAACTCAATAGCCGGACACATATTGGCAGATGTTCTACAATATTTCTGGTACTTTTTATATGCCTCTTCCAGCGTTCTGCATTTTGTATATTCTCCTAAATCATGGAACTCACCGCACTCTGCAGCATAAAAAGTTATCGTTACTTCTTCTTTTTTCTTCATTATGATTCTCCCGGTTTTGTTGTCATTAGTTTATAAAGGTCTGTATTCTTTGGGAACGTATTCTCAAATGGTACGATATTCCCAGAGCAACGGATTAGGCCACTGCCAACCGATACATTTGTAATATAGGACAGTTGGTTTTCGGAAATATTCAAAAGAGCTGCCAATTCTTCCCTGTCTGTACTTGCCTGATTCAAAAGAATCAAAAACTCACTGTTTGCCAACATCAGTCTTGCAGTGTCCGATTTCAGAAGTTCCTCAACATTTTGGGTTAAACCTGTCACGAATCCATTGTATTTTCTGATTCTCTTGTACAGTCGGTAGAAGAAATTTGCACTGTATTCATAGCGGAATAACAGATAGAACTCATCGGCAAATATCCATGTCGTTTTTCCTTCTTTCCAGTTCTGAATTACCCTGTTGAAAATACTGTCTAAGGTAACCAGCATTCCCAGTGGCATAAGCTGTTCCCCCAGTTCCCGGATATCATAATCCATGATCCTGTTCTTCTTATTCACATTGGTCGGCTGTGCAAAGGTGTTCAGGCTTCCATTGATAAAAAGTTCGGATGACAGTGCAAGTCCCCTTGCCTCTTCTTCCGGCTGTAACATCAACTGTCGGTACATATCTTTCAATGTCGGAACTTCTCCGGTATAACCACTTCGGATATAATCCCGGTACACATCTGCAGCACAGCGGTCCAGGATTGACTTTTCTTTTGCTGACAGGTTTCCTGCTCCAACCAACTGTTCAAATACAGACAGAATAAACTCCGATTTTTCAATCAGTGGATTCTTTTCATTGCCGTAGGCTGCGTCCATATCCATTGCATTCAGGTGATTGTCTGATGTCGCAGATACTTTTACAACCTGTCCACCAAGAGCCTCTACTAATTTTGTGAATTCGGACTCCGGATCAAGAATCAGGATATCGTCATCGGTACTCAATGCCAGATGCACAATCTCTTCTTTTGCCGAAAAGCTCTTTCCTGATCCACTGACGCCCAACCGGAAACTGTTTCCATTCATCAGTTTCTTCCGGTCGGCTACCAGAAGGTTCTTGCTGACTGCATTCTGCCCATAATAGATACCGCCCGGCTGCAGGATTTCCTGTGTATGGAACGGGATTAAAACAGCCGTTGATTCCGTTGTCAATGTACGCAGGGCATTGATCTTTCGCAGTCCGTAAGGAAGCACTGTATTGAGTCCGTCCACTTGCTGCCACTTTAATGTTGCCATCTGGCACAGATGCTTTCTTGCTATCGACAATAATAATTCCGTATCGGAATCCAACTGTTTTTTACTGTCTGCCAGATGTACCATTGTCAAAATTCCGAACATCATACGCTGGTCTCTGGTTGTCAGATCATCGAGCATTTCCTTGGTTTCTTTTCTCTGAAGTTCCATATCGTATGGTACGATTGCCGAGAAGTTATTATTAGCGTTCTGCCTTCTCTGCCAGTTGGTCACGTTGGTTTCCACACCAAGCAGTCGGTTCTGGATTTCCCTTACCGCTTCATCCGTAGGGACTGGCAGGATATCAATCGACAATATCAGATTCCGGCTGAAGTCACACAGTTCTGAAATCATGTCATCTTTAACATAACTTGCATAATCCTGCATATACAGGACTCTTCCGTACCTGTCACCGATTTTAAAATGGTCACGTTCAAATTCCATAGAATCCGGACACATCCAGTCCTTGAAACTTGTTCCCTTCTTGGCAAATTGTTTCAGATCAAACGGAAATGCCTGTGGGACATCTCCCTTGAAGAAGTCCCTGAAAATCTGGAGCCGGCTCTCTGCGTCCAGTCCTTCTGCTGTGGACGATAACTTTGCCAGATGTGTTACGATGTCTGTTCCGATACGTGCAAAATAGGTTCTTGCATCGTCAATCGATCTTTTATGTACACTGACAGTCAGATACCGTTCCTGATAGATGCTGTTGTTTGTTCCTGTAATCTTAGACAGGAGCATTTCGTTGTATTCTTCCCGATAGTGGTCCAGTCCATCTTCCTTCATTGGAAGCAGGATTGATTTTTCAAATTCTTCTTTATTGATTCTCCGGTTATTGATGGTAATTTTGGCAGAAATGCCGGAATCCAGTGAATTTAAGAGTTCGGAATAATCCAGAAACATTTCTGTCTTATTGTCCTTACTCGCAATATAATAGTTGATATCTGTAAAACGATATGTTTTTGAGAATTTCGTTCCCTGTTGAAAAATTCCATCCGGCCAGATTCGCTGGATGGGAATTGCCTGTTGGACTGATTTCGGAACTTTGAAGCGTTCCTTATCCATCCGAAGTGCCTGACTTAAGGTTTTAATCAAAGGCATCACTCCTTCCCTTGCGTTTCTTTCTCTGTTTTGCTTCTGCTCTTTGCTCCCGCTCTTTTATGATTTCCGCTCCATCCTTTTGATTCTTTTCTCCCAGCGAGATGGTCTCCTGCATGCAGGAGTAGTGGATATCTTCCGACTGAAACACCAGTTTCTTCGGATACAGCAATTCGGATTTGATCACTGCCCATAAAAACTGTTCGGCTGTCATACCATGATATTTGAAAAAGCCACAGGCAGCAAATGGAGTAGCACCAAGCACACACAGCCATCCGGTTATTTCCTGTCCGGTAATTTCACGCATTCCAAAGTAAATTCCGATTGCTGTAAGAATCGCAAGAACAGAACACACACATTGTCTCAGGTCCAGTCCCATAAACATGGATTCCTGATAGTCCCGGATTTCTTTATTCATCTTGACTTCCATAACTTATCGCTCCTTTCCTCTGCTTTGTTTCTTCGTTTTCTGTGGTTTTTCTTTCGGTACTTCTATCCCGGCAAATCTACAGTGTTCTGCAACGCCTTCCGGATCAAATTCCGCAAGTCTTGCTAGATCAAACGCTACCTTCTGATAGGTTGCATATCCTGATCTTCCTGTTTCATTCAACACTTTTCCTAGTTTATGTTCCTTGATAAAATGAAGCATATCCTTGGTAAAATCTCCTGTTATAAAAGCCTCATTTGGCTCTAAGAACTGATAGGGCAGATTAATGGTTACATCTCCAAAATCTTCCCATTCTCTCCCTTCCTTATGGCAGAGTCCTACATATAAATTTCCATTGTTCCGATAAGAGCTCACTCGTATTGCTACTGTCTCACGTCCAAATTCCCAGTTATATCTTAATGTTTTCTTTATATCCATATTTTTAACCTCCAAGTCCCATCATTTCTCTGACAATACGGTCAGATGCCTTAATTGCTCCAACCAGCACCAGTAAATTAAATACCAGTTCTCCGACATAGTTCCACACGATTGTAACTGCACTCAACTCCGTATCTCCGACAGCCGGAGGGCTTGCTGCATAAGCAGAAAAGATAATACATGCCAGTGCAATAATTGCCCCTTCCAGACATACGCCTACATAAGAACGGATAAAGTTCTTTCCAATGGACTGCGTGGGTTCTCCTGCAAATGAGGAAATCGGAATCGGGGCGATTGCCGTATACATATAGATTTTGAACATTCTGCCATACACTGTCAGGATCATTACAAATGACAATACAGTGATCAGCAGACTGCCAAGCAGTGTAACAATCCACAACGGAATGGATTCCAGCATTCCCACGCTCTCAATCTTATCTACAATCTCCGTTGGCAGTTCCGTCACGCTTCCTGCCATACTGGAGCCACTCATTACGGTTGTCACGATTCCCTGCACAATGGAAAACAGTGCCTGCATAAGTTCCATCCCGTATGTAATTGCTCCCTGAGCAAGTGCAAACCGGATAAATGCTTTTAGCACATGTTCCGGCTTTTTCAGATCTGTAAAACTGCCACACGTTTTAATGATTCCGGCTGCGAAAAATAATACCAGTAATCCATAAGCAATGGCTGTCAGTGCATCATTAATATTTACCATAATCCGCCAGATGCCGCCGCCCTTAAAAGTTGCCGGATTTTCGGTCAGCAGAGTCCACAGTTCTGCCATCTTTTCACTCCATGTGGATAGTGCTGAGTTTAGATTCTGTACAATCCAGTTATCACTCAAAAACTCTCACCTCCTTAAACATATTTTTGAATACAGGAGTACCTTCCGGCACTCCTGCTGTTTCCTGATATATTTTTTCAAAGAGGCTTACGCCATAATCAAATCGAGGATTTCTTTGGCGAACGTAATAATTACCCCTCCGGCCAGTGTCAGAAATCCATTTGCCCTCTGGCTTGGATCATGGCTTTTTAAAGACAGACCAACCTGCACAACACCAAATCCAAGCAAAATCAAACCGATCGCACGAATCAGAGAAAAAATAAAGGTAGACAGGTTATTGATAACGGACAACGGATCTCCGGCTGCGAATGCGGTCGTTGCTCCAACCGTTACGGTCAGTACCAGTGCCATATAAAGGCTCATCCACTTTTTCTGTTTTCTCCCCATCGGCATCGGGGTTATCATTTTTTCAGTTGTATTCTTTTTTGTTCTATTTTTTTCTCCTGTGAGAAGTTTCTTCAATACACATCACTCCAATCCATCAAAAAACTGCTATTCACCAAGGATGTCCTCGGTAGACAGCAGTTCGTAATCGTCTAATCTGTTAATGTCAATCTTTAGGTCGTCGTGAGCCAGTGGTGTTTTCGCATAATCATAAGGCGATGCACCACCGTCCTCTGTGTATCTGAAATTCACATGCTTTTTTAAATCATATTTATCGTCCATGATCGGACGCTCCCCACGAATAAACAAAATCGCTTTGCGGTTATCTAAAAGCCGTATTTCATCCGGTGTTAAAAGTTCCCTTCCTGTCTGCTGATAATTCACCGAATAGCTGCCGCTACGCCCTTTTGTCTGTCCGTAGGTATTGGTATCCAATGTCTCTTTTCCCAATAATTCCGAGACATACTTATGTCCTTCTTTTTCATTTCCACCCAGATATAAAAATTCATCGCAGTTGCCGATCAGACTCTCATACGAGTCTTTAAATAAGGCTTTCATCTGTGCAATGTTCTGGATGATGATACTGCAGGAAATCCCTCTGGAACGCATGGTTGCCAGAATCTTGTCAAAATCATCCGGCAAGGCTACGTTTGGCCATTCATCCATAATGCAGTGTACCGGAATCGGAAGCCTTCCTCCGTACTTCCGATCTGCCACATAATACAGTGTCTGAAACAGATTACTGTAAATCATGCCGACCAGATAATTCATGCTGGTGTCTGCATCCGGAATACAGCAAAACAGTGCTACTTTTTTCTCCCCAATACTGTATAAGTCCAGTTCGTCCGTACAGGTCAGGTTGGCGATTTGTTTCAGATTGAACGCTGCCAGACGGACACCAACCGATATCAAAATAGACTTTGCGGTCTTTCCGGCCGCCTGCTTATAAATGGCATACTGCTTGACCGCAATACTCTCTGGGTCCCGCATTTCCAGTCTTTCAAACAAAATGTCCAATGGTGACTGGTAATCCTCATCATCTTCTTTGACCTGTGCGCTTCCAAGCATTTCCATAATCATCGGGAAGTTCTGTTCTTCCGGTGGAGCTTCATGCAGTAAATACAGCATAAGTGCCTGTAAAAGTGCAGTCTCTGACTTTTCCCAGAACGGGTCCGAGCTTTGTGCACCTTTCGGTGTCGTGTTGCGGATCAGGTTGTTAATTAGTTTCAGCACATCCTTGTCATCCCGGACATACGCAAACGGATTATAACACCAGGAAGTCTCCGGATTGATCAAATCAAAAACCCGGACTTCATATCCATTCCGTTCCAGAACACCTCCTGTTTTGCGCAGAAGTTCCGCTTTCGGATCTGTGATCACCATCGAGCAGTTGCACTGCATGATGTTCGGAATCGCATAGGTCCGGCTCTTTCCTGCCCCGGAACCTCCGACTACCAGCACATTTAAATTTCGTTTATGCTTATATCCATCCAGTCCCATGCGGAAATGCTGTGTCAGAAGCAGATTATTCGTGTACTGCTTTTCGCAGTAACGTCTGCAGATTTCGGACACGTTGCCCCATTTTGCGGAACCATGTTCCACGCCTCTTCTATAATTTCTTTTTTGGGATTCATAAATACCAATGCCTAAGAAATAGGCTGCTGTGAATATCAGAATACATTTGAACGTATACGGTGTATACGTGATAAAAAACGGCTGTTCGAGTTTTTCGCTCAGCGTTTCTAAGATTTGAATAAAATTCTTATCCGGTGTAATGGCACAAGCGGTAATCGCTGCCGCCCACCAGACAAATGGCAGAAAGACAAGATACAGAACCCAGTCCTGCTTTTTTGTACTTATCTCTGCAAGTCAGATTCTCTTTTCTTGCGTGGCTTTTCTTCTGGATGTCCCTGTCCTTCTTTCTTATGAAAGGAATCCACTCCCGGTATCAGTGAGAGACTTCTGCCGTTGTCCCACTTAACACCAAGCTGGCCTGCATCATCCACATACTGCACAGTTCCTTCCAGTCCCTGCGGCATACCCGCTTCTCCATCCATCGAATTCAGACAGATTCTTGTTCCTGTCGGATACTGTTCTCTAAGTCTTGCCACTTTTTCTCTTGAATAAATGACCAATCAACCACTCCTTTCTCTACCAGAACATGTGTCTGCTAGTATTCGGTTTTGCAACCTGAATAATAACTTTATCTATTCCATCACTGTATCTTCCGGCTGCAAGATATTTACTTCTGAGTCTGTTCAGTGCCTTACGGATCTGCCTTTGTTCCCCGGCTGTAATCTGCAGTCGTTTCTGAGCGAGGTCGTATTCACTTACTTTTTTCAGAAGAGCTTTCGTTTCTTCCAAACATTCATCCTGCTCACTCTGCGCCTGTAGCTCATCATTCAGTGCCACCACGAACATATTTTTCATAATGTTATCCATCTTCAAATAGTATTTTGTCATCTGGCTGACCTCCTTTTTTGTTACACCAACCATATCACAAGACCTCCGTAATAGCTACTCCAACCGTCCAACTTTTTCACTTTTATCGTTCCGGCTGGTTCTTTGCTTTTTTCTCTTTTCCAGATGCTTTTTCATCCTTGGTTTCCGGTGTTTTTACAGGGTCTCCGATTGCGAACTCATCGGTTACATACTCCTGTTCCTTTGCACCAAAATTCCGTTCGATATGGTTTCGGATACTATAGGAAGCCTGACGGACATCATTTAAAAAGTCTCTCAGTTCCTGTGGATCTTTCTTTCCACATTCATTTCTCTGTGCAATATACTCCAGATTGAATCCGGTAACATCCACACCATAACGTTTCGCAATCACATAGGCTGCACAATAAGCCTGTGCACTGACTTTCTGTCGGCTGTAGGTTCCGGTATGCTGGTCCAGTGCTGCACACGCCAGTTCTCTGTTCAGTGCATGGAATGTCGTTACTTCACTCATTCCGTTGCGGATATAAATGGTACGGTATCTCGGATTGTACTGGGCCTGCACTTTGTCTGGCAGATCATCCTCAATCTGCACACGTACCGACTGGTCTTTTAAGACAGTTCCTATCAGTTCTGTCAGACTTCGCTGAGGGCGTTCTTCCAATGGCTTTCCAGACATCTGACTGATGTCAAATCCTTTTCCAATCGTATACCCTCTCCGCATTTCTCCGTCTTTTTCGTATTCAGTGGAAATCATATAAGTAATGCCATGTTCCCCGACTTTGACCGAACGGTGTTCTTCTCTCCAGCGTTCATAAGACCTTACCACCTTAAAATCTGGATGCTGTCCGTAAATCAAAAGCAGATTCGGTGTTCTCTGGGTATTACACTCTGCCATAAAGTCCAGAAAGCCTTTCAGTTTTTCTCCATCCTGAAAAACTCCCTGTGCCTGTGAATCTACTTCAGCCCATACCTCTTCTCTTTCCTGCTGTTTTTTGGCTGCATATTCTTCTTTCGTCAATTTCTGTTCAGGAACCTGCTGTTCTTCCGTTCCCCCTGAAATCATATCTGTTAAATCCATATACATTACCTGCCTTTCGTTTTCATATTCTTACGTTTCTTCCGGCTCTCTCTGGCATTTTTCCGTCTGTCCGGCCTCTTACGTTTCTCTTCCTGTTCCTTGCGGATATCTCCGAGTTCTTTCCGCACAGATGGTTTTTCATTCTTTTCTTTCCAGCTAATTTCCCGATCGGAAGAAGTATTTCTGTTGCGCGAGAAAGGTTCGGATGGATTCTTTTCTTCCCCCTCCTGCGCCTGTGTAAAATTTCCTTCCGGGAAAGCCTCATCCCCGATCTGGAACATTTCTTCCGCATCGTCCAGTTCAAATTCTATCTTGCCTTCCGGCAGGACAACGGTCTCTGTCCGTACATTCTCCCCGGTTTCTTTTTCCATCTGGTTTTCTGCCTTTTCCGGTGCAGTCTCTTTTTCCACTGCTTCCGTAACCATAGAGCCTGATTCTGCTTTTACAAAATCCAGATTCATCCGGTCTAATACCCGATTCATCTTCGCTGCATCATCTGCAAATACCATGACCTCTGTCTGGTCCGGATTCACCTTATCTTTGATGACTACATATAAGATACCTCTCGCCTTGGCTTCTTTTGCAAATTCTTTTAAACGGTCACCCGGAACGGTAAAAAATTTCATCGGGCGCTGTTCCTTTAACATTCTGGTAAGTCTTGTTTTCCCTCTTGTCTTTTTCTGGTCCTTCAAGGCGGCAGCAATAAAGACTGCCACATGCTTTGCTACATTCCCGGTGATCTTCAGCGAATACTCCATCCCTTCCAGACTGTACCGTACCACCTGATCTGCCGGTTCTGCTCCGTAATTCATACTTATCTCACCTCCTGACTTTTCTGCATTCTTTCTTTATCTTCCACACGTTTTTCATTCTGGCTCTGTTCTTCCGCTTCCTGAAGTCTCGCTTCGATTTCCAAGGAATGTTTCTCAATCTGAACGGTCATACGAACTTCCTTACGGAGTCGCTTCAATTCCTCATTGATTTCGGACAATCGTTCTTCCCCAGTCTCCCTGCCCCCATTCCGATACAATCTTCTGCGTTCTTTCATAAGTTCCGCAATCTGCTTTTGCAATGGCTCTCGGTACGCGGCAAGCTGCTCTCTGGTTATGATGTCATGTTTCAGTAGAAATTCAATCTGTTCAATCCTGCGGTCCAGTTTCCGGATATCCTCTCTGACAGCGTATGGACTCCTTTTCGGTCTTTTTGGCAGTACCCCCATTTGATATAAATAGGAATAATACAGTGCCTGAATCCCGGTCAGTTTCTTTTTGGGATGAATCTGTACTGCCTTTTGATAGACTCGTTTCACCTTTGGCTGTAGTATCTGCCCACGTATTTCCTCTTCGGAATAGTTTTTTCCGAGAGAACGCAGACGGATATACCGCTCCATTCCCGGAGCTTTTAAAGAAATGTATTTCCTGTTCAGTTTCCATGTATAACCCCGCTTTTCCATCTCTTTTAGGAATTGTAACCAGGAGTAGCTTTCCTGTACCGATTCCCTGATATCCAAACGGATCGCCATTCTCCATGTCGGTTTTCCTTCCTGTTCTGCTTTCCACTGTACATAAGGGATTGATTTTTTCTGATTGGATTCAATGATAGACAGACCATATTTTCTGCACAGGTCATCGGAAATCTTACGGATCTCCGTATAATAACTCTTAGCATTACTATGGTACTTATGTCCGTCCACCATGCTTACAGAATTCCAGACAATATGATTATGATAGTGTCTGGTATTAAGATGTGTTGTTATGACTACTTCAAACTGTCCTTTTAAGAGCCGGTCTGCCAGTTCCTGCCCGATGAGATGTGCCAGTTCCGGTGTCACCTCACCTTCTGCAAAACTCTGTACCAGATGGTATCCTTCCACACCGCCCATCTTATGGAATCTCTTTTTCGTTGTCAGCATATCTTCATACGCATTTTCATTGGTGCATCCGATGGTATCTTCGAAGACCGCTTGTTCCGTCTTTGTCCGGTTCATGGCATAATCAATGGCAGCCTCCAGAGAGTCTGCTTTCTGTGTGGTTTTTTCTTTGTCTTTCACATATTCGATGGAACGGTCCAGGCGGTGGACGGGGATAACACTTGTATAAGCCATCTGTCATTACCACTCTTCCTTTACCAGATGCCATGTCTCTTTGGTAAGCCGGAGCATTTCCTGTACACTCTGCTCACTTGCCATTCCCGAAGCATTCGCAACATGGGCAAGCTGGTTCGCATTATTGCACAGACCCGCTATCTTCCTAAGCAGTTCCGGGTGATGTTCACAAGGTTTTGCGTGTACCTGTGCTCCTAAGATCAGCGAACGCATAAACTCTTCCCGACTCAGTCCGCTTTTTTCCACCTGTTCCTCCAATTCCCTGAGTTCCCTTGCATTTAACCGCACCGGGATCACATGGTTTCGTTTTCGCATTGCATCACCGTCCCTTCTCTTTTCTCTTTCATCATATCGCCAAGCTCCTCATCGGATTTTTTCGCTGCAACCATGCAACAGGTCACTATCACTCCTATAAATCCTCCGCTCATCAATGCGATTACAATCATTACTCCATTTCTTAACATGACTTGATCCTTCCTTTCCATTTCCGTCTGTGTCCGGGGGATTGGGGTTCTCCCCAAAGTGCGTTTGGATATCCAAACGCTATGCTTGCAAAACGAGTACCGCCAGTTTCTGTAGCACCGGATTGACTCGATTCTGATTTATTTTGATTCTTTTATCTGTACCAGTCCATCAAGTGTCGTACAAATGATATGGAGTCTGTCTGCCATACTGATTTCGGTATTCATTGTTCCTGTCACTTCTTTCCCACATACGACTACCATCCGGCATCTCCGTAAAAGGATATGGGACATTCTTCCATATCCCTGCATATCTTCTGCATCAGACTCTTCCAAGAATGGTGAGAATACAAATCTCGGACAGATTGGTACATACCCAAGTTCATAGATTTTTCTGCAATATTTCTGCACTTTTACCCGGCTTTCTTCTGCTGAACAGCACACATAAGCCAGCGCCTGTTCCATACGCTCCATCTCCTTCCTGCATCCAGTTGGATGCCACTCATTTTCTCTATAAAAAACAAGATGTCCAATTGGACATCCCGGCTACTTTTCATCCTCTTTCTGCTCTGCTTCTAATGCAATTTTCACTCTGTCACTTCCCAGTTTGTAGTAGGCATCTGTTACCTCAATTCCCACTGCACGATAACCTGTCATAACCGCTGCAAGGACAGTTGTTCCTGCTCCGACAAACGGGTCCAGGATCAGCCCTCTCGGTTCACAAATCTGGATAACATCTTTCATAAGCTGCAACGGTTTCTCTGTCACATGAATCCGGTTCTGCGGATTGCCATATCGGAAGACGCCCGGCAGACAAGATACCGGACGGTTGATCGGCATCGGTCCGTTACTGCCCCACACAATATATTCAGCCTGCTGGCGGAAACGGCCTTTCTGTGGACGGGAGTTTCCCTTATCCCACACCGCTGTTCCTCGCCAGATCCATCCTGCCCACTGCAATGCATCGGTAATCGATGGATACTGACGCCAGTCAATGAACAGACAGATCGGAGCACCTTTCTTGCAGGCTTTCCGCACATCATAGAGCCATTCAGCCATCCAGTGCGTCCAAGATCTCTGGTCTTTGTTATCCCCATCGAAATCCGGAAGTGCATTGGCAGCACTCATACTGCTGTATTTCTGATTTGTAGTACGATTTCTTTCATTCTGTTTTGTTCCACCGGATGCATACGGCGGATCGGTAATAACTGCATCAAAGATTCCCGGCTGGAATGCTTTGACCAGTTTTAATGTATCTCCATGTAATATTTTCCAGTTTTCCCCTTCAGTATATTCCTCCGGGTATGTTCCCTCTTTCATAAGTTCTTCCAAACTCAGGCCATTTGTCATAGGCATCATCCTTTCTTTTCTCAGCGTTCCGGCTGATTTTTCTTCTTTGTCTTTTTATTTTCTTTGGGCGGCGGACTCAACTCAGTTTCTACATATTCGCTGATAATCAAAAGTGCTTTGTAATAGTCCCCACTTTCCAATACCCTTTTACGCATTTCTTTTGCTTCTGCTGTCTGTTTATTCTTTTTCAAAAGAGTTGAGGCATCGCCCATAATGGAAAAAATATTCCCATCATGTCCAAGGAGCTGTAACTTGGGACGTTGTTTCTCAGGCTTTGTCGGAATCTGCTCTGTTTTCTTTTCATACATTTTCGGCTGTTCCATATTAGGATGCCAAAAATGCACATTCATCGTTCCACCATCTACCTTGATATCCCTCTGTTCAAATCCTTCACCCCACCCGTCACTGTACTGCCCTGTAATGTATTCGGTGAATTCCTGTAGTTCTTCCTGACTTAAAAATTCATTTAATTCCAGTTTGGTACAGCCGTACAGGATTCCGTCTTTGTTTTCTATCGTAACAACTGCACTTTGTATCTTTTCCTGAATGGACTCACTTCCGTCAAAATACTGCATGAGATCATCTTCCCCATAGCGTTCCAGTTCTTCTCGGATGACTTCTTCATAATCGGCAAGTTCTGTTCCATCTAATGGCATTCCATATTCATCACTCTCCGACCACTCTTCTTCCCATTCGGATTCTTCTGAATAAAGATTTCCAGTCAGCTCCGTCAACAGATGTACGTGCATCGTTCCTTTTTCTTCCATTCTCTATCACCTTCTTTCTAATGGTCTGTCCCTGCATTTATTTGTCTGCTTTTTTTCTTTCGCAAGGTCTGCATAATCTGCCCCTTCTTTTTCCGGCAGATTGCAAATAATCTGATACGTTCCCTCGTAATGTTTTTTCATCTGTTCTTTCGCCCATCTCCCGGCAAAGTCATTATCGGTGCAGATTTCAATTTCTTTGATTTCCGGATGGTTCTTCAGAAACTCTTCCAGTGCATCCGGCAGCTTTTTAAAACGTTCACTCTGTATCTGTGTGTTTTCTTTCGGAGCAGCGATTCCTCCAAGGGAAAGACGATATTTATCCCTCTTTCCTTCTTCCAGTGTCATGTGGGCCAGTGCATCAATACACGCTTCATATACGACAACTCGTTTTGTTTCTCTTTCAGGTGGAATACAAAAGCTGTACTTTTTTTCACTCCCGGTCTGCTCCATCTTGAATCCTTTCCCGTTTTTTTCATAGATTCCTCGCAGGAATGCATATCTTGCTTTTCCGGATTCATCTTTTCCAACAAAAACAGCGTTATGGTACGGGACACTTTCATAAAGGATTTCATGCGAAATGCAATACGTGATCACTTCATCGCTGATTCCTCTGTGGTTTAAATAAGCCCTGATTCGTCTGCAATTACAATATCTCTCCGGCAGCTTAAAGGGTGGTTTTTCCTTTTTCGCAGACTGTGTCGGAATAAAAGACGGACTCTCTTCGCACAACAGTTTTACGGCATCTGTAAATTTCATTCCATCTACTTCAATCAGGAACCGCAGTGCGGACACGCCACCGATATCTCTGGATTTCCAATGCCATTTGCTGGACAGTTCATTGATTTTAAAACTGTCATGGTCCGTCAACTGCCATTCATTTCTGGTTCTTGTCTTTTGCAACCGCTGTGCCTGATGCGTCCGCAAATACTCATACGCAGTCATATTTTTTGCTGCCTGAATCTCTTCTTCCGTTACCCAGGGCATTACAGAATTGCATCCTGAAGATCCAGTACCTTATCCGTCCGCTCCCAAGGAAACTCCTTTCTTCCAAAATGACCAAAAACTGCCGTCTGCCGGAAAATCGGACGGTTCAGTCGAAGGGATTCCATGATCTGAACAGGTGTCACTCCAAACACCAGTGGGATTGCTGCCGCCAGACAATCATCCGCACACACTTTCCCTGTATCAAAGGTATCCACCTCAATCATAACCGGCTCTGCTACTCCGATTGCATAAGCCAGAGACACCTGACACTTGCTTGCAAACTCAGCAGCTACTATATTTTTTGCGATATACCTTGCCATATAAGCTGCCGAACGGTCTACTTTCGAACAGTCCTTTCCTGAAAATGCACCGCCGCCATGCGGAACCATACTTCCATAAGTATCCACCATCAGCTTTCTTCCGGTCAGTCCGGTATCTGCATCAAACCCTCCACACACAAATTTTCCTGACGGATTGATCAGAATCTTCGTATCCTCATCCGGCGGCAGTAATCTGAGTGCTGAGCGAAGCACTTTCTCTCTGATTTCGGCATCTAACTTCTTCAGGCTCTTTTCTGCACCATGCTGGCAGGAAACAACAACACTTTCCAGTCTCACTGGCTTTCCATCTTCATATTCTACGGTTACCTGTGCTTTTCCATCCGAAAAGATATCTTTGATATATCCGCTTCTTCTGCAAGCCGAAAGTTCACGTGTGATCCGGTGTGCCAGAACAGTCGGCATTGGCATAAGCTGCGGAGTATCATCACACGCATATCCGACCATAACACCCTGATCTCCAGCTCCCCTGCTTCTATCTCTTAATTTTGCGCCGATATTATCCCGAAATTCTTTCGACACACTCACTGCTTTCGCAATATCTGGACTCTGCTGGTGTACAAACGTATCCATTTCTATCCCATCTGTACAATATCCACACTCTTCTAAAACTTTTCGGATCACATCAAACACTGGTGGTTCATATCCGCTGGTGATTTCTCCTGCTACAAACACATTTCCTCTTGTAGCAAGGACTTCACACGCCACTCTCGAAGATGGATCGTAACGCAGACATTCATCTAAGATTGCATCTGCTATCTGATCGCATACTTTGTCTGGGTGTCCTTCTGTTACTGATTCTGCTGTATAAAAACGTCTCATCATTCTTCTCCTTATATACAGACAGGGCAGAAGCTGCTTTATGCACATCTCCTGCCCTGTCAGATTGGTTTATCCTGTAATTCTTATTTTATTTTTCTTCTGTTTCTTTTTTGTTGTCTGTCATTTTTGACTTCTTTCTGCGGTATACAGTCACTCCTGTAGCTGTTCCAGCAGATGCCAGTGCAAGCAGAACAAACGCCCATATTTTCTGGTTATCACCTGTTTTTGGTGCATTTGTTTTTTCTGTTGTTTTCTCCGGTGTTCTGGCATCTTTCATTTCTACTTTCTGGACTTCCATTGTATCTTTCAATGTAAATGTGACATCTTCCGCAATCTCGTAACCATCCGGTGCTGTGATCTCACGCAGAGTAAGTTCTTCATTGACTGGGAGTTTTTCAACGGAATGTGGTTTTCCATCTGTAATCCACTCTTCCAGAACAGTTCCGTCTTTGCGGATAATCTGAAGCTTTGCCCCTTCCAGTTCTTTTCCGGTTGTAAGGTCTGTTTTTGAAATTTCCACTTTGGAATATTCATCTTTCATCTCAACCTTTGTCACACTGCCATCTTCTTTGACTTCAAACATCACATCGCTGGCAGACACATAGCCATCTTCATAAGGAGCCAGTTCCTCATGTAAGGTATAACTTCCTTCCGGCAGTCCGTAAATGACATGTTCTTCCTTACTGCTTACCCATTCTTCCACAACATTTCCGTCTTTATCAATGACCTGCAGTTTGGCTCCTTCCAGCTCATTTCCGGTAGTTGCATCTGTTTTTGTAATGCGTGTTTCTGTCGGCTGATTCTCAACTTCTTTGTTCAGTTCAATCTTTGCAAGATTCTGATTTTCGTAAGTTGCATCTACATTCCATACTTCCTCATTTGGAAGATATCCAGCTTTTCTGACTTCCTCTTTGACATAGTATTTTCCATGTGGAAGATCACTGTCGAAAGTAAGTGTTCCCTTTGCATCCGTTGCTTTCTTTTCCAGCAAGGTATCTTTCTCTACGAGAACCTCTCCCTGATTAGAAAGAATATCTTCTGCAGCATACAGTCCAAAAATAACACCTTCCAGCTTTTCGCCTGTGACAGAATCTTTCTTTTCTACTGATACGAAAACTTTCTGTCTTTCATTTTTATAGGTAACGCCTTCATAAACAACTGCCTGTGTATCATCCTCTGCTGTCAGGGTAAATTCTTTCTGTTCTGTATTTAGGACAAAATTCTCTCCTGCTACAACTTCTTTCAGATAATACGTTCCCAGTGGCAGATTGTTGATAACTGCTGTTCCATTTTCATCTGTAGTCAGTTTGGCTACCAGGTCATCTTTCTCATATCGGACAACTGGATTTCCTGCTTCGTCCTTTGCTCCGTCCGGTGAATAGATGGTATCTTTGGCATATATTTCGAATTCAGCGCCTTCTACTCCGGTTTCTTCATATTTAAAGCCTTTATAAATACCTGTTTCTTCTTTTCCAGATACGGCATTTCTTACTTTTGAAACCAGTGCTTTTACTTTTGCCAGAACAGAATCTCCGGTTACTTCGGTAAGCTGTTCTCCCTTTTTCGTCAGGAGCAGGCTTCCTACCTGTTCATCGTTTTTCTGTTCTACCTCTACAATCGCAGCTCCTGTATCTGGATCAATCTGATGTGCAGTGTTTGAGGATACTGTAATTACAATACCACTCTGTGGATTTTCTTTATATGTTCCTTTTGTAGTCTGTTCTAATGGTGAAATAATCGTTGTTCCATCATACAGGGACTCCTCGCTTCCCTGTCTTACAAATCCTTCCGGTGCTTTCACTTCTTCGATTCGGTAGGTAGAGCACTTCAGTTCCTGCGGTGTGATCAGATATCCTTCCTCGTTTGTTTCGAATACACTGATCTTTTCTTTCTTCGGATACTGAACAACCTGTTCCACATATTTCTTATTTGTCACATCGTAAATCTTATAAGAAGCACCAGCCTTTAAAACAGTATTTCCAGTCTGTGCATCCTTCTTTACAATTTTCAGCAAAAATTCAAACGGGCGGTCATCAAATACTCTCCACTGCATTGGCTCTCTGCTGTCATTTTCCACATTTACAACAAATGGATCAATGGTTTTCAAATTCTCAGGGGTAGTACTTTCCACTACAACATAACTTCCATACGGCAGTTCCGGGCTGACTGCATATCCTTTTGTATCAGTGATCAGTTCTGGTACTGGTACGGCTGTTCCATTCTCGTAAGTAACTGCAACCTGCTCTTTGCTGAAGTCATAATTTTTGAAATCGCTTGCTGTATAGCTTTCTCCATTGGCTGGCTTCAGTTTTCCATTTTTTACCTGTGTCAGGTCGCTGATCAGATATACCTTAAATCCTGCTCCTGCAACCAGGTCTGTTTCTGTCTGCTCTCCATCTTCACTGATTTTGATTAACTGGAATGCCTGTTTCTTTACCTGCTCTTTTACCGTAAGGTCTCTTGTCACTTCGGCAACATCCTGACCTTCATAAGTTACTGATACCTCGTATTTGGTAGTATCCAGTGTATATCCTTCCGGTGGAGTGATCTCTTTTACATACATTTCTCCAAGGTATAATTCTGAAAATTCCAGTGTTCCGTCATCTCCGATGACTCCCTGTGCAATCAGGCTGTCCTGTTTATACAGAACCCCTGTTGTGCCATCCGGATGCACGATGTCCTCTTTTGCATACAGACCATACACAGCACCACGAAGAACACTGTCCCCCTGCGCTTTAAATGCAAGTGTTTCTTTATCGATCTTTGCGATTTTCACCTTTCCGGTGACTCTCTCATCTGTTGCTGTTACAGTCATTGTCTTTCCGGCAGTAACAGCCACTTTATATACTTCTGTATTCAGTTTGTATCCTGTCGGAGCAGTGATCTCTTTCACGTACACTGTTTTCAGTGCAGAATCAAAATAATCGCTGACTGCTTTTCCGTCTGTTCCGGTTGCTGACATTGTCATCAGCAGATTTTCACACTTCTTATCAGTATAAATACCATAAACTGCTCCTGACAGTGGATTCTGTGTATTGACATCTTTCTTCATAAGTTCAATGCGTGTCATATTCAGCCACTGTACACTGAAGCTTACCGGCGCTGCTGTTTCGCTTTCAAATACACCGATATCCTGCTTGGAATCTCCGGTTGTCAACACCAGTGTTCTCCATGTCTTTCCGACAGAACCATATAAGTTGCCGGAAGCATAACTGCCTGTCAGTAATAAATCTGCGGACAGATAGAATGTATCTCCACCATAAATCTGGATTTTTCCATTTGTAACACTTGTTCCTTTGGAAAGATTATGTGCTGTCACATTTTCTGGTACACTCAGTGTCACATAGTTTCTGTGATCTCCAGACAGTGTGATATTTGGTGTTTTCTGGATGTTTCCATCCCGTACTGCATTCAGCTTTGTGCTTGAAAGGCTCAGTTCACCTTTTGGCGGTTCTTCCTGTCCAAACAGATAATTGATATATGCGATAACCCCTGCATTTACAAGGTCATTATAATTACACCCTGTAAATCCGGCTTCTCCTGCATAAGCATAGCTGGCTGCAATGTGTGTATACACATACTTTTCATCTTCCGTTTTTCCAGACAGATAACTTCCTGTCAGATTTCCTGCCCCGCCATAACCATAATAAAGGACTTTCTGCAGATTTTTATTGCTGTCCAGTACCTGTGCTACATAACTTCCACTCGGTGGGGATGCTTTCTGGGACTGAAGGCAGTATGCAATTTTTCCATTGACTGTAAACAGGCAAGTAAGATAATTTCCAATATAACTTGGATAATAAATAGTTCTCCCCTTTGTCAATGTAACTGTGGAACCGCTGCTTGTAGCTCTTTCAGCCGCAGACAATACCATCACATTTCCCTCTTCGATGTCCTCTTTCAGTTCTTTGATTGCCTGTGCAGATGCATCTTCTTCGGATGTTTCAATTTCTACATCTGTGTAGTTCTGCACAGGCGAATCCGAATCATCTTCAGATTCTGTATCTGACTTCTGTTTCTCTCCACCATTTTCTTCGGAATGTGCCTGTCCTTCGGTATCCGTCAGAGTCACTTTACGGGTGATGGTATAGCTGTCACTCTTATCTTTTGGAACGACCATATAAGTGGCAATATATGTTCCTGCTTTGTCTGAATGATACTCTCCACCATTCTCATCTTTGATACTTACAAGCGTAACATCTTCTTTTTCTGCATCATAATGGATTCCTTCCATACTGGTTTCCACTGCAAATGTATCATCTGAAACTGCTTTTGTGATATCATCTGCTGTAACTGATGTATCTTTCTGGCTTGTTACCGCCTGTTCAGATGCCTGTACTTCCGTCTGCTGTTCCGAGCCTGTCTGTTCGGCCGCAAACGCATTCGCACTGCTCAAGGTACTGATGCCCATCAGGACAGCCAGTCCAAAAGCAGCAATTCTGGTCTTTAATTTTCTAACCTTCATGTGCTTTTCCTTCCTATTATAAATAGATTTTTTCAGTAAAATACCGCAGAAGATGTTTCCTCTGCGGTACGTTTTATCTTGCATATCGATTTTTTTCTTTTTTTACTTCCTGTCTGGTACGTTTTACCGCTTCCATGACAGACTCCGTTGGAATCTGGTTATCCTTACATCCTTCCAGAATTCCATCCAGATAAAATTTCGATGGCTTTGCCGGAACATCTTTGTGCGGAGCGTTCATCATATATACAAACACTTCTTTCTCCACACCATCCTGATTTTTTACCCGAATCGATTCTTTCCCATAAAAACTTGGGAATCCTTCATAAAAATCCAGACTCTTCTCACACGCTTCTGTGATTTTCCATAAGACTCCTTCGACATAGCTTCCTTTTTCCGGCAGAACCGTTGCTACCCCATTGCCCGGAGCCCTTCCCCGAAATGCCAGCCGATAATTTTCAAGCCGGACGTTTTCCACAACTTCCGCAGCCGGACACCTGTACTTCATCTGCTCCAGATTCATGTTGCTGCCATAAGCGAAGTAATATCTATCTTTCATTTTTTCTCACCTCTATCTGACTCCTTCTGTCCTTTGATTTTTCTTCAGACACTCATACGTGCTTTTATCATATCTCCACGCAAGATCACCATCCAGATTTGCCAGCAGATGTTTTCGAACATTTTTATATTCGTCTCCAATTAACCCAAGTCTCAATAAAAATGTACGAAATGTAAATGCCGGGTTTTCTGATATCAGTGTCTTTTTCATCTGTGTCGATCTCTGATTGATTGCCTGTGCGGAAATGGCTAATGCCAGTGTAATATTTGCTCTCACCTTTCCTGCATGTAGTGTGCTTTCAAAACAACGCCATTCCAAAGTTCCCTTGGAAAACACAGCATGAAGATTCAGAGCATAATAACGGGTATGATCATAATGGGTATGACTTCCATCCCTGCCTCCATACCAGACATTTCTTACTCGGTCCATTGTGATTGATTTATTTGGTATTTTTCGGATTTTCTCCAATACCTCCGGTCGCACCCTCTGACAATAACTATTTGCTCTTCTCTCCTGCACTTTCAGTGCTTTGAACAGGATATCTTCCTTTGCATACATAATTGTCAGTGCATTTTTCAGACTCTGCGGTGTATGATTCGATGCATCTACATGAACATGCTGACCACAGGACTCATTTACAAAACCTCCATGCTGTCGCAGACATCGTACTACTTCCTGTAACTTTCCCATTTCATCATAGGATAATTTCGGTGATACCATTTCTGTTGAATATTCTCCACCTGCGTCTACAATTCGACCGTATACTTTCCGTTGTGTATAAATGCTCCCATCAGACATAAATTTCCACTTTTTTCCTTCCAGATCTATCACTGACCAGACTCCATAAGTAGTGCCGTCATAATATGCTTCTGTTCCAAACATTTCAGCAACAACTTCTGCAGCACGTTGTCTGGTAATCCCTGTCATTTCGATTTCTGTGCCAAAGTATTGGTCTTTTATTCCGATCATGCCTAATGGATTCCTTTCTCAGACACTTTCTGTGTGTTAAGTTCGGAGTCTGCCTTTTGTAACAATCTGCCAATTGCCTCGATAACATTGACAGTTACTCCGTTTCCAGCCTGTTTATAAAGCTGTGCGTCAGAAGTGCTGTCTATGATCTTATCAATCTGCCAGTCGTAATAACCCTGCAGTCGCAGACATTCCCTCGGAACTAACCTTCTTATTCTGCCGTGATACAAGATGCCATGACGATCGGTTGCAGTAATTGTAAACATCGGTTCTTCGGGTTCTTTCATACGTCTGCCGTTCTGACGAACATTCTCTTTTGCTGGTGTTAAGACTGCTCTTGCTCCATCCTCTGCTAATACACCAGAACATTCTCCTTTGTATTTGTGGACACCGCATTGTCTGGTATTCAGGCTTCTGCATTCTTCCGTTACCACCGGCGGAGGTGAAAGATCGACAAAGTGCAGCGTTCCCTGTTGAACACCTGTTGTCAGGGTATGTGCGATCTGGTGTCCGACTCTTCCTCTCCTGCTGTTGAGATTCGCATAACCCAGATCGATGCTGTCCCCTTCTCTTGCAAGTTTGTAGCCGAGCTTTGTATTCTCTTTGATTGGAACACCTACATCATATAATCCTGTCTTGCCGCCCATTCCACCTGCCTGTGATGTCAGGGTACAGCTTAGTCCTTTGGGACTGTAGACTCTTTTCCCCTGACTTCCTGCCCGGACTTGAACAAGAGCTGCTCCATTTGTTTCTGGTTCAGGTAATACTTTTCCGGCACATCGGAAATCAAAATATCCGACAATATACACCCGTTTTCTTGCTTGGGGGACTCCGAAATCCTTGCTGTTAAGCACTTTCCATTCGACATGATACCCCAGTTCAGAAAGCGTACTGAGGATGGTGCAAAACGTCCGGCCTTTGTCATGCGATAACAAACCGGGAACATTTTCAAGGATAAAATACGAGGGTCTTTTAGCTTCAAGAATCCGGGCAATTTCAAAAAAGAGAGTTCCTCTTGCATCTGCAAATCCTTCTCGCTTTCCGGCGATAGAGAATGCCTGGCAAGGAAATCCTGCACAGAGTAAATCAAAATCTGGCATTCGTTCTGGTTCGATTGTTCTTGCGTCATTACAATACCACTCCCCTTCCGTATCAAACAGCAATCGGTAGTTCTTATCCGCATAAGTATCCACCTCGCAATGTCCGACACAGACAAAGTTTCCTGCCCGTCTTAAGCCTTCACGAAATCCCCCGATTCCGCTAAAGAGATCAAAAAATTGAATGGTTGCGGCTATCAACCTCCTTTTTGCTGATAAAAACAGGCGGCATGATCTCTCATACCGCCCTTCGTTATTCTGTATCAATTGGTTACCATTCTGTTGGTTCTTCTGCTTTGGATTCTTCCGGATCAGTCTCTCCTTCTGGTTCAGTTTCCTCTTCCGGTTCACTTTCCCCTTCTGGTTTGTTTTCCTCTTTCGGTTCACTTTCTCCATCCGGTTCGGCTTCCTCTTCTGGTTCACTTTCCCTTTCCGGCTCAGTTCTTTCTTCCGGTTGAGTTTCTTCTGTTCCCAATTCTCCAGTTGTCTGTTCGGATTCTTCAGGCTGCTCTTTGCTTTGCCATTCGACCTCTACCTTTTCCAGTGCTTCTTCTATAATCTGAATTAAGAAGTCTTTCTGTTTCATGTGTTTCTTTCCGATGACTACTTTTAATCTCTGGAATAATTCCTCTGATACCTGTACTGCTACTGTTCTTACTGCTCCCATGCTTATTTCTCCTTTTCCTTCCACTCTATTGAAATGTTCTTCAATGACCTGTTGTAAAAATTTTTGTGTGCTGCTTTCTGTGAGTTCAATCTCTTCTCTTACTTTCTCATGTAAGTCCATCGGGATCTTTCCGCAGATATTTTTCATCTCTGCCATAACCTTTCTCCTTTCACTTTTGCTACACACAACATACTCCAAAGCCGCATGGAAAGCTATTCACAATACCCACCAAAGATATCGATGCATTTCTTGCCTTACCCCTAGCAGATCCAACAATGTATGTATCGTGCAATCATAGGCCTCACCCCCTTTACAAATTTTCCATTTGAGATAGAAAATCCATCATCTGATCTGGTATTTCTTCCGATGATGGTTTCGTTTTCAATTGTTCCGTAGTGCCACATATTCCTAATTCCCGAACACTTTCTTTTATCGTCTTTTGAATGACTTCTTCCATCCATTTCCGATCCTCTTTTTCCAGAATTGCCTGAACCAGATACTGGCTTTTCTGCCCTTCTGGAACACTTTGAAATTTCTCCCATGCCCTCTGGTGTTCTGGATTTTTCAGGTTCGGGCGGAACGAATATACCGGGCGTGTCATCTCGTCCACATCTGCTCTACAATCCGTTCATACCCTGTTGCGTTGGCATGGACGTCCTCTATAAAAACGGGGCGGCAAATCGCGTCCTGTGCGGTCACGTGGCGTTTTAAAATTGCGGAGCCTCCCCCCATAAATACGGTGGGTACTGCCCGGAGATCAAACCCGGATTCTGTCACCGCAGACAGTATTCTTTCTATATATTTCCGTCCGTTTTCCTGTATGATCCGTCTGGCCTCCTCTGCCATACTGCAAGATTCCCTCCGAAGCACACGCTCAATTTGAGTTTCTGTCACAGACAGTCCGGTATTTCTACGCACTTGTTCTGCTGTCTCATCAATACATCGGATTACTCCAAGTTCCAGACTTCTGCACGTTGCTGCATTCGGAACAGCATTGTCCAGCCTCATAAGGTCAACGGTCCAGCCACCAATATCAACAAGCAGAACAGACGGTTCATTCTTCAGATACTCTGGATGCAGAGCAAGCGCAGAGTATCCCTGTGGGAACAGTTTCACATCTTTTATTGTTATCTCATATAACTCACTTTCATATAAAAATCGCACTGGCTGCTCTTTCCGCAACAGATACTCCCTGAATCCCTGTTTCTCTCTTCCAAAACTTGAAAGCGGAAGTCCAACAGCCAGAATTACCTCTGTCTTTCGTTCCGCTTTCCGATGCTTGATTTCTTCTGCAATGGCTGCCAACGTCAGCAGATAATAATTATCATTGGACGTTTTATTTTTTACCAGCGTCTGTCTTCCCGTACCGCAGACATAATACTTTCCTTGATATTGCAGAACATTCTGCATGGTATACGGCTCGTAATCATACCCAATAATTCCACTTGGGAAAGACACTTGTCTTGTTTTAATGGCATAATAGCCATGATCAATTCCTATGATTATCGCAATCACATCCTTTCATTTTTTCTGTTTAACGTAAGATCAAAAATGTTGTCACTGCTGCAACGGATCGTTGCAAAAGTGCCATTCGTGAACACTTTTCTATGTTCCAGCGTCCCAAAACCTGCGGAAAATCTGGTTTTTTTATACCACTATCGCCAGAGGAACACTACTGTTCCTTCCCAGCCGGTTATAAAAGATCCCTCTCCCGGCGGCGGTCCAGCCTGTCCGGGGGAGGGATATATCGCAAGTTTCCTTTTTGAACAATTGCCTGTCTTTTTATTTTTATGAGATGTTTTTCCTGCTTTTGTAAAATGGGAAGATACTCCGGTTCTGTCAAAAACTTCCGTATATAATTGCCCTTTTTTCCCAGCTTGTTATCATTTTTCAGCAGTTCTATTTCTACCATGTAATGGGTATCTGGATGAAATCTCTTCTCACACAAAATGCTGTCCCCTTTTATATAATCAGATTTAGCCGATTCTCTTGCTGCCGCCAAGAGTTCATAAATACTTACTTCCACCTCTTATCACCTCCCAAAAGACCAGAAAAAAGCAGACCTCTTAATCGAAGTCTGCTCCTGTCGGATATGGTAATCCTCTTTCTTCATATTTTTTATCGATATAATTTCGAATCCATTCCCTGTATTCTTCCGTTAATGCCAGTTCCTGAAATTCTAATAACCACTTTTCCCCTTTTGCTTCGTCATCAAGCCATCGATCTTCTATGCACTCCGGCTCATCTAACATTTTCATCATCGCTTCAAATGGCTCTTTTACATCATCACCAAATTCTTTCCATAAGGCGATTCCATAGTTCTCCAGTTCAAAAAATTCTGTCAGATATGTCAATCGTTCCATATCCCCCAATGTCATTCTTTTTTCACCTGACAATAATGCTCGATCTCTTTTGCCACATAGATTTAAAAATTTTCTCTTTTCCATCTCCACATCCATTATACTTTTACCTCTTCCTGTTAAAAATAATTCCTTATTACGAAACATTATAAAATTTAAATTCTTTAGAATCAATATATATATTTCTGTATTACGAATCTTTTTATTTTATAAGGGGAGTTCATCATTATGCAAAAGATTAGACCAGATATGGATATTGGTAAAAATATCCAAGCAATTCGATATAAAAACAATATGACTCAAGACCAAGTAGTTGCAAAATTAAATCTTATGGGTATCTCCATCACCAAAAGTACCTATGCCAAACTGGAAACAAATCGCATGAACATTAAGGCATCTGAATTAGTTGCACTTGCAAAACTCTTTCATACCGATATCAATGCTTTCTTTTCCGGCTTGCTATAGTTCGACATTCCCCGACTCCCTGTGTATATAATAGCATATTAAAAATAAGAACCAGTCTATATTCTTATCGGATATAAACCAGTTCTTTTTTCTTATCAAATAATATAAAAGTGACAGGGAATTCAGATTCTTATCTTCTGTCACTCATGTAATTATTATTCTATTTTAAATTTAATGAATTTACCCATTCTTGAATTTCTTTTTCAATGTTATTTTCTATATAAACGTCATACACATTTTTCCACATTATCTGTGTATACTGTTATTTTCAACCCCATAATTATAACTTGGTACACGCTATACACTACTATAAACTGTACTCCATTTTAGATTTCCCCATATTCCTGCTCAATTTCCTTTGCAATCTCAGAAAGCTTTTTGCCTGTGACCGCGATCATCTCCACCAGCAGGGAAGCTGCATAGATGCCGTCCTTGCCGTTAATATGTCCTCTCACAGTAAGACCGCCAGAGGATTCTCCTCCGATCACAGCGTCTGCCTCCTGCATTTTTGCGGAAATGTACTTAAAGCCTACAGGAACTTCGCAGCATTCCTGTCCAAAGCTTTCGGCCACACGGTCAAGCATATGGGTAGTTGCCACATTACGGACCACCGGACCTGACCATCCCTTATATTTTACCAGATAATAGTACAAAAGTACAAGGATATCGTTGGGGTGAAGGAATCTTCCTGTGTCATCAATGACGCCGATCCGGTCTGCATCTCCGTCTGTGGCAATTCCGATATCGCAGTAGCGGTCCAGCACATAATTCTGCAGCGGACGAAGGGTGGTGGCATTGGGTGCCGGAAGCTTTCCGCCAAACAGGGTGTCATGGCGTTCGTGGATGGTCTCCACCTCGCATCTTGCAATGGACAGAATCGTCTTCAAAGAAGTCTGACTGACGCCGTAAAGGGGATCTAATGCCACCCGAAGGCCTCTGTCCCGGATGGCCTGCATATTGATCCTGGAAATAATGCTGTCAATGTACTCGTTCAGGGGATTAAATTCCACAACCAACCCGGCATTTTTCGCTTCCTCGTAATCCATGCGGGGAACTGCTTTGCCAGCCTCTATGTCTGCTTCCACGTTCCGGATGTAGTTTTCGATTTCCTGGGTCTGCTCCTGATCTGCGTCCCTGCCCCCTCTTGTGAACACCTTGATTCCATTGTAAATAGCAGGGTTGTGGCTTGCAGTCACCATCATTCCGTAAGGCAGGTCATGTGCCATCACGTAGTACATGATCAGCGGCGTTGGTGAGGATTTGTTTACAAACCAGCTGCGGATGCCGTTTGCCGCCAGCGTCTCGCAGGCCCACTTAACCGATTCCTTGGAAAGGAAGCGGCGGTCATAGCCAATGCAAAGTCTCTGGTCTGCCACTCCCTCATCCTGCATTTTCCTGGAAAGCGCTTCTGCCAGGATCTGGATATTCGCTCTCGTAAACTCATCTCCGATAACGGCTCGCCAGCCGCCTGTACCGAACTTTATCATTTTGCTTCCTCCTTCTCATCTTGGGTGCTTCCCATTACGATCCGCACCTTGTGTGTGCTTCCGGCTTCCTGTACCGGTATTTTTTCCGTCAGGGCTCCATCCAGGAAAATCTGGCACACGCCCTTGGATACATGCTCCGGATTTTCTACCGTAATGTCATACTGTGCACCCCGCCACTGTCTGGTCAGGGTAAAGCCATCACAGCCCTTTGGAATGCAGGGATCGATTTCAAGAGCATCCATGCCGGGGCGGATTCCAAGCATGTAATGCGTTGCGGAATAGTAAGCCCAGCCGCCGGTTCCAGTCATAAAGGGATGTCTGGCCCTTCCAAAAGCGGTGTGATCTTTTCCCACAACAAACTGGCAGTAGGAATAAGGCTCCGCCTCACGGATCTCGATCTTATCATTCTGATAGTACGGACAAAGAGCGTGGTAAAATTCCATGGCACTCTCTCCGCCGCCTAAGTTCAGACAGTCGTTCCAGTCTGCACGAAGGCCTTTGCAGATGCCGTCCTCTCCCACCTGCCTGCAGGAGAAATCCAGGATTCGTTTCATATGTTCATAAACGCTTCCTTCACCGCCGTCTGCATAGGTATAGATCTCATCCAGGAAAGAAAACTCTCCCGTTTCTTTTATGTATTCATTGATGGAAGCCACCAGCCACAGGGCATCGTCCGAGCAGGTGTCCTCAATTCCGTGAATCATATCGTCAAGCTTAGGAGTTGGCACAACGGTAGGTGATTTAAAAGGCTTTTTGCCTTTTTCTTCCGGGTCGAACCACTCCGGCTGGAACAGATGAAGTCCGTAGCCTTCCTTTACCAGGCCGCGAAGAAGCTCCACAATTCTCTGGCGGCATTTCTCCGGGTTGGAATGAGGAACGGTCATGGAACCCTGTGAGGTGTCACGATAGCCAAGTCCGGTACGTCCGCCTACCTCAATAAAGGATGCAAATCTGGAGAACATAATATTGACCTCTGCCTGGTACAGGGTCCAGGTGTTGATCAGGGTGTTCATACCCTCATCCGGGGTATGGATCTGCAGGCGGTTGATCTTCTTGTCCCAGCATACCTTCAGCTGCTCATAGACATGGTCTGCCGCCGGACCGTTTGCATATTTGGCACGGATTTTCTTTCCATTTTCCCTGGTACCCTCTCCCAGAAGGAAAATCACACGCACTTCTTCTCCTGGCTTCAGAACCAGCTGTTTGTGCAGAGCGCCGCAATGGTTGTTTCCAAGCTCGCTGCTGCCGCTTAAATGGCCGTTCTCAACTCCAATGGGATTGTCCTCCGTGCGGTAACTGCCAATAAATTTATCTCTCAGACAGTCGTAGCTGTCCGGTGTAAAATCCGCTGTGAAAAACTGATATCCGAACTCCTCGTAGAACAGGTCGCACTCAATGATTCCGTCCTCATAAGAAGAACCGGACGCATACATACTCATCTGGAAATTCTGGTTATCCATGGCAATCTGATGGAAGGAAAATTCCAGATAGGAAAAAACGCTGAGCTTACGGGTGCGGTCGCTGTTGTTTTTGATCCGCACATCCCAGATTTCCACCGGGTCGTCCATGGCTACAGACATTTTCTGGGAGGCAAAGATGTCGCTATAATCGCATTCATAGACGGAATAGGACATGCCGTGGCGGCAGGTATACTTCGCCTGATCAAGGGGCTTGCCAACCGGCTGCCAGGAGACGCTCCAGTAATCCCCGCTCTCGTCATCTCTCAAATATACATAGTGTCCAGGCCGGTCCATGGGAACTCCGTTTGGACGGAACCTGGTGATCCTGTGGTACTCCGGTGATTTGTAGAAAATATACCCTCCTGCTGTGTGGTTCAATACTGCACACATATCCTTCACGCCAATGTAGTTGGTCCATGAGGTGGGAAGGTCTACACGGTCAATCACATATTCCCTGTTTTCATTATCAAAATGTCCATACTGCATAAGAAATCCTCCTGTTATCCCCAATCTTTATTCTCATTATAGGATTTTTTGCCGGACTTCGGAATGTTTGCTTATGGGAAAAATTGTCTATACTTGTGCAAGAAAAACAGCTCTTTGAAAACCAGGAAAATAAAAAGGAACCAGAAGCAGAATTTCTTCTGCTATGGTTCCTTTCCGGAATTTGATCATCAGAATCCGGCGTCTCTTCTTTCTTTGCGCATTTCCCTGCGAAGAAGTGCTGCCTCGTGGCGGCCTTTCTCGGCCTCTGTGCGGATGAGAAGTCCCGGGATGGGCGTGGGCCGTTCCTTCTCGTTTACTGCCACCATCACGGAAAATGCACGGTTCACCATGTAGCGCATTCCATCTGAACGCTCCACGTAAGAATCGATTTCCACCTCCATGGAAGTGTTGCCCACATAAGTCACATAGCCGATCATCACAAGGATCTCGCCCTCATAGACAGGCTCCTTGAACTGCAGATTATCCACAGCTGCAGTGGTCACACGGTAAGTGCCGCAGTGGCGCATGGCAACCACGCCGGATACCTCATCCACCCACTGCATCAGCATTCCGCCGAACAGCCTTCCTCCTGCATTCAGATGCTGGTGCATGATCAGATGCACCTGCTCCGTACGGGAATCATCCACCGTTTTCATCACACGTTTTTTCTCTTCCATACCTGACCTCTTCTAATAAAGATTTTTCACTTTAAAATCACGCTCAGCTTCTCTTCTCTGATCCTTCTTGGCGATGTCCTGGCGTTTGTCATAAAGCTTCTTACCTCTTGCCATACCGATTTCAACCTTTACTAGGCTGTCCTTGAAATAGACCTTGATCGGCACAAGGGTCAGTCCTTTTTCCTTCAGCTTTGCTTCCATTTTGTTAATTTCGCTGCGATGAAGCAGAAGCTTGCGAATGCGCAGGGGATCCTTGTTGAAAATATTTCCTTTTTCATATGGACTGATATTCATTCCGTAAATATAAACCTCTCCATTCTGGATTCGCACAAAGGATTCCTTTACGCTGCATTTTCCCATGCGAAGGGATTTTACTTCCGTTCCTGCAAGGGCGATTCCAGCCTCATAAGTATCCTCGATAAAATAATCGTGAAAGGCCTTTTTATTATTTGCAATCAGTTTGATTCCTGGTTTCTTTGCCATAAGTTCCTCCCTGTATGGATTGTCACCTGTAGGTGACACTAATCATAATACTATTTACCAGTCATGCTGCTCTGCCAGAACAAAATCTACTGTCTTAAGCATTGTATCTGCCTCTGCCACACGCACGCGCACCTTCTGTCCCAGGGCAAAAACCTTTCCGGTCACATCTCCCCGCAGCTCATAGGCGTCCTGATCAAAGGTATAGTAATCATCTCTCAGCGTATTTACGTGTACCAGTCCCTCTACGGTATTGGGAAGCTCCACATAAAAGCCCCATCCGGTAACGCCGGAAATGATTCCCTCAAATTCTTCTCCAATATGATAGGACATATACTCTGCCTTTTTCAGTTTATCGGATTCTCTTTCTGCCTCATCTGCACGGCGCTCGCATACACTTGACTGTCTTGCCACATCCTCAAGGATTTCCTTATAGTGTTCTGTCTTTCCTTCCCTTTCCAGACGTCCCCGCAGCTTATCCTTAATGATTCTGTGGATCTGAAGATCCGGATAGCGACGAATGGGGGAGGTAAAATGGCAGTAATATTTGGCTGCCAGCCCAAAATGGCCACTGCACTCAGTGGTATACTTGGCCTGCTTCATGGTACGAAGGGTCAGTCGGCTGATCTGTGGTTCATTTGGAAGTCCCTCAATTCCCTCCAGGATCGTCTGAATCTCCTTTGGAGTAATCTCCTGTCCCATTTTCTGCACCGTAACACCCTGATTGTGAAGCAGAGTGAGAAGGCTTTCCACCTTCTCCGGATCCGGATTCTCGTGGGTACGGTATACAAACGGCATATCGTCTCTGCAGCACTCTTCTGCCACTGTCTCGTTTGCCATGAGCATGAAATCCTCAATGATCCGGGTTGCCACATTTGCCTCGTAAGGCTTGATGTCAATGGCACGGCCTGCTGCATTGAGAATGATCTTGCTTTCCGGGAAATCAAAATCAATGGAACCTCTGTGGTGACGGTTTCCCCTCAGGATCTGGGAAAGCTCCTTCATCAGGAAAAACATGGGAACCAGATCTGCATACCGTTTCTTTGCTTCTTCGTCTGTATCTTCCAGAATATTTTTCACATCTGTATAATTCATTCGTTCATCCACACAGATCACCGTCTCTGCGATCTTGTGGGAAACCATATTGCCTTTTTCATCAATGTCCATCAGGCAGCTTAAGGTCAGCCTGTCCTGTCCCTGGTTCAAAGAACAGATGCCGTTGGAAAGCCGCTCCGGAAGCATGGGAATGACGCGGTCAGCCAGGTAAACGCTGGTTCCGCGCTTCAGTGCCTCACGGTCAAGGGCACTTCCTCCCTGGACATAGTTGCTGACATCTGCAATGTGAACACCCAGGTGATAGATGCCGTTCTTTTTGGTCAGGGTAACTGCATCGTCCAGATCCTTGGCATCCTCCCCGTCAATGGTGACGGTCTGAAGATGGCGAAGGTCCAGTCTTCCATCCCGGTCTGCATCCAGCACACGATCCGGCACGCGGTTCGCCTGTCGGATTACCTTCTCTGGGAATTCACTTGGAATACCGAAGCTTTTTACAATGGCAAGGATGTCGGTTCCCGGTGCACGGCAGCTGCCAAGATTTTCCTTGATCCTGCCTTCCGGGTTGCGGTTCTTGCTTCCGTAGCTGGTGATCTCCACAACTACCTTATCTCCGTCCTTGATCCCATTTGAATCCTTGCGGGGAATGAATACATCCTTGGAAAACTTGGGATTGTCGCTGATCACAAAGCCAAAATCCCGACTGTTCTCGTAGGTTCCCACGATTTCCGGCATGCCGCGTTCCAGGATCTTCACTACGATTCCTTCCCTGCGCCTGCCTTCCTGCGGCTCTTTTGTGATTATAACACGAACCTTGTCCTGATGCATAGCCGTTCCGGTGCAATCCTCGGGAATAAATACGTCATTTTCTTCGCCCTCTACTTCCACGAAGCCAAAGCCCTTGGGATGGCCGATGAAAGTTCCCTCTACAGACGGGCAGTCTGCGTATTCCGTTTCCAGGCGGGCAAGACGAATTTCCGGATCATCCTCCTTATAACGTCTGCCAGAGCGCCTGTCCTCGTATCTGCCCCGGCCGTCACGTCCGTGTTCATTGCGGGAGCCATATTTCTCTTTGCGGTCCCCGGAATTTTTCTTTGATTTTCTTCCGGATGCTTCCTCCTTGTATTTGTCCAGGCGCTTCTCGGATTTCTCTTCTTTTCTTCTATGAAGCTTTTCTTTTCCGCGCTTTCTTCCGGTTACCTTAGAATAGCGGCCTTTGGAATCCAGGTCTGCCTTGCCCTCTGCTACCAGGTCATCCAGCACACGGTACAGATCCTTTTTCTCATCCTTGGAAAGGCGGAGCAGGCCTGCGATCTCCCGAAAGCGCATAGGCTGGTACACCGGGTCACCCAGAAGCTCCATCATAAATTTTTTTCGTTTGTCAAAATCTCTGTCTTTACTCATTTATCTCCTTTTCTATGTCAAACACACGTGCAATGAGGATATGTCGCCTGTCGGCGACATATCCATGAAAGTCAGTTACTCCGCACCTACGGTGCTCCCGTAACTGCCGACCGTATGAGTAATCCGGGCTATCGCCCTACTTACTCATACGGTCTAGCCCGTCCAATATCTGCGAATTCGTCCATGCAAGCATGGCTCATTCGCAGCTGCTGGACAGGACTTTCATAGTAAAAAACACTCTTGTGATCAGATCAACAAGAGTGTTTCCCAGTTCATTCTTAGAAATTCAGATTTAATACAACTGCCAGTACAAAGAACAAAACTCCCATAATAGTAGTTGCCTTCACAAGTCCGCCCTCCATGGAACGTCCCTTGTTCTTACCCCAGTATGTGTCTGCTGCTCCGGCGATAGCGCCAAGTCCCTGGGACTTGCCTTCCTGCATCAGAACTACTACGGTAAGGGCAATACAATCTATAACAAAAAGAATTGTCAATATCGTTCTCAAAATCTGCACGTGGTTACACCTCCTAATCAACTAGAGGATATTGTACCATAGCCCACTTTAGATTTCAACTCTTTTTTCCCGTATTCTGGCAAATTATTGTGCACCCAAACAGCATTTGCTGCCAGAATCATGCAAACGGATTCTCATACACCGATAACCCGCCAAGCTGTTCATGGATCCGAAGCAGCTGGTTGTACTTGGCATTTCGGTCGGACCGGCAGGGAGCTCCTGTTTTGATCTGTCCGGCACCTGTGGCCACTGCCAGATCTGCAATAAAGGAATCCTCTGTCTCCCCGGATCTGTGGGAGATCACGCTTCTGTAACCTGCCCGGGCAGCCAGCTCCACTGCTTCTAAGGATTCTGTCAGGGTTCCGATCTGGTTCACCTTGATCAGGATGGCATTGGCAGTTCCAAGCCTGATTCCACAGGACAGCCTTTTGATATTGGTGACAAAAAGATCATCCCCAACCAGCTGCACCCGGTTTCCAATCCGGCTGGTCATATCCTTCCAGCCTTCCCAGTCATCCTCCTGCAGCCCGTCTTCAATAGAAACAATGGGAAATTCATCCAGAAGCATCTCGTAATAATCGATCATCTCCGATGCATCCCGAAGAACCTCTTTTCCCGTCATCTTGCTTTCTCCCGGAAAATAATAGGCATCCTTATTTTCATCATAAAGCTCACTGGCCGCTGCGTCAATGGCAATGCCAATATCCTCCCCTGGTTCGTATCCGGCTTTGGTGACCGCTTCCAGGATCTGCTCCAGCACCTCCCTGGAATCCTTCAGGTCCGGGGCAAAGCCGCCCTCATCTCCCACTGCTGTAGACAGGTTTTTCTTCTTCAGAATGGTTTTCAGCGCCTGGTAGATTTCCACGCACATGCGGATTCCCTCTGAAAAACAGGAAGCTCCCACAGGCATGATCATAAACTCCTGAAGGTCCACCGTATTGTCCGCATGCCTGCCCCCGTTTAAAATATTCATCATGGGAACCGGCATTCTGCAGGCGTGACAGCCGCCGATATACTGGTAAAGGGGAATGCGAAGGGCCATGGCCGCCGCCCGCGCCACTGCCATGGACACCCCGAGGCTAGCATTAGCTCCCAGATTGCTTTTGTTGTCCGTGCCGTCTGTCTGAACCAGCAAAGAATCAATATACGTCTGGTTCAGGGCATTTTCTCCCAGGATTGCCTCTGCAATCTTGGTGTTTACGTTGTCCACTGCTTTTTGGACGCTTAATCCTGTGTAGTTTCCCCGGTCGCCGTCCCGCAGCTCCAGAGCTTCGAATTTTCCTGTGGATGCGCCGGATGGAACGATAGCGCGTCCTGTATATCCATTGATTCCGATGACTCCTTCGCCTACTGTCACTTCTACTTCCACAGTAGGATTGCCTCTGGAGTCCAGAACTTGTCTTGCGTGAATCTTCCGAATAGGCAAATACCGTAACATTTCCTTACCTCCTAAAGATTTATGGAGGTAGTTTTTCCCGTTCTTTCCGGTTCTATGCGTAAACGAAACCATATCTGAAAAAAGGCTTCCTGCAAAATGTACCTCACACTTTACAGAAAGCCTTACGCAAACAAATTTTAGTGTACCTCAGAAATAGAGTTAAATCCCTTATTTGTCAGGCAAGCCTCTACCTCGCAGATATCCGGCACATGGAGCACCATAATCGGAAGTCCGGTTGCACGGTTAAAGGACAGGTACAGATAGTCGATGTTGATGTTGCTCTCCTGAAGGCTGAGAAGAAGGTTGTTCAGGTTACCAACCTCATCCTTTACTTCGATTCCAAGTACATCGCTAAGCTTGCAGATAAAACCAGCCTTGGTAAGCGCCTCCAGTGCTTTCTCCGGTTTGGACACTACCATGCGGACAATTCCGTATTCTGCACTGTCATTGGTAACGGATCCTAAAATATTGATATCTTCCCGGAGAAGGATTCCGGTTACCTCCTGCATTCTTCCTTTTGTATTTTCCGCGAAAATTGATAACTGTTTCAGCATTTTCTTATTCCTTTCTGCATTTCAATAACAATATTAACTTTTTAATATTTATTCTTCTATCGGAACCTCAATCAGCTCCTTCGGGGAGTGTGCCAGGTTGCGGCAGCCATCCTCTGTTACCACTACCATATCCTCAATACGCACGCCGCCAAAGCCAGGTACATAAATTCCAGGCTCAACAGTCTCGATCATGCCAGCCTGAAGAATAGTATCATCAGCCGGGGAAAGACGGGGGCTCTCATGGATGAACAGACCAACGCTGTGTCCAAGTCCATGTCCGAAATATTCGCCGTATCCGGCCTCTGCGATAATATCTCTGGAAACTTTATCCACGCTTGAGCCGCTGACTCCAGCCTTCACGGCTGCAAGACCTGCAAGCTGTGCCTTTAATACCACATTGTAGATTTCTTTCTGCTTCTCGCTTGCTTTTCCAAGGACAAAAGTACGTGTCATATCGGAGCAGTATCCCTTGTATTTGCATCCGAAATCACAGGTAACGAAATCCCCCACTTCCAGTTTCTTGTATCCTGGAATGGCATGAGGCATGGAAGAATTCAAGCCGGAAGCGATGATGGTATTGAAGCTTAAATCCTCAGCACCCTCTTTTTTCATCAGGTATTCCAGCTCTGCAGCAACTTCAAGCTCTGTCATGCCTGGCTTTACTACCTTCAGAAGCTTTTCAAATGCTTTGTCGCCGATTTCCTCTGCTCTTGCAAGATAAGTCAGCTCCTCCTCGGTCTTGATCTGGCGCAGATCATCAATCTTGGTTCCAAGCGGAGTCCAGACCTGAACCGGAAGGGCAGCCTTCATACGGTCAAACTCGCAGCAGAGCATGGACTGGTCTTCATATCCCATGTGGAAATCACCGCTCACAGTTTCTTTCTCCATGCACTCCTTCAAAATGGTCTGACGGTTGTGGGCACGGTTCTCCTCGATGACTGTGAAATCACTTTCTTTTCCAGCCTGCTCCGTATAACGGGAATCTGTGATCAGCACCTTCTGGGTGGCAGAAATATATAAAGCGCCCTCTCCTCCCCGAAATCCGCTAACATGACGCATGTTATAAGGATCTGTGATTACAAGAGCATTCAGTTTTAATTCGTCAAGAATATTGTTCAACATCTTTTTTTCCTCCTCATCTTTTGTTCCTCATACACTTTAGCGCGTTGAAAAACTATATTTCCTATCAGTCACATCATACCACATTCTTCGCTATAATATTGTCTGAATTTTGTATTCTTTTTATGCATATAAACTTTTTATTTTAAATAAAATAATATTTTTTCAAATTATTTGTTGACAAATAAGAAGTAATCTGTTATAGTAAGCTCATAAAACAAAAGGGAGAACAAAATAAAACAAAAAGGAGTGAGACCACCGAAAACATAATTTACCACTTATAATCTAAGAAAGAGAGGTACGGACCACCAGAAACCTAAACGCTTTATCTTAATTCTTTTATAATTTAAGCAAAGGAAGGTACAGTCCACCAAGAACTTAAGCCTTTAATTCCAATTGTTTTAGACGCATAATCTATTTTAAGAAAGTGAGGTACATTCCATTGGATATGGATCAGATTTAAGCCACCAGTAAACGTCGATGCTGGTGGCTTAATTGATGCCCTTTTTTCCCCGGTTCCTTACAGGCCTTTCCTTTTTGGCATACCCGCTCTTCTTCTCTCATATATCTTTAGAAAACCCATCCCGAGGTTTCCATGAAATTCTCCAGACCTTCTTTTTTTAAACGCCCTTTTAGGCTTCCCTCCCAGATTTCTAATTTTTCCTCTGAAAAAATCCCGGTAATCAAAGATTTCCTCCACTATGCTGGCGTCCCCCTGCTTTTTGCCCTGTCTTTTCTTGCAGGTGAGGCGGCCCGGGTCACAGTTCAGCACTTTCGGACACCGGAGGCCGTAACCACTGCGTCTGGCAGCAACAGCTGGGGACTGAGCTTCCAGGAGGAAGGAAAACGCCCTGTGGGAAACGCTTCCATGGAGGAGCTTGCCCCCTATGATGCCTATTTTGCCAAAGATACTCAGGAGAAAAAAATCTACCTTACCTTTGACTGCGGATATGAAAACGGGAATACCCCTCTGATTCTTGACGCGCTGCAGAAACACAATGCAAAAGCCACCTTTTTCGTAGTTGGAAATTTTATCAAAGACAATCCGAATCTGGTAAAAGAAATGATCGCAGAAGGACACACGGTAGGAAATCACACCCTCACCCACCCGGATATGTCCGGGATCTCCTCTATGGAGGCTTTTAAGAAGCAGCTGGAGGGCGTGGAAAATCTGTATAAAGAAACGACCGGAGAATCCATGACGAAATTCTACCGGCCGCCTCAGGGAATTTACAGCACCACCAATCTGTCTATGGCAAAGGAGCTTGGGTATAAAACCTTCTTCTGGAGCCTTGCCTATGTAGACTGGTACCAGGACAAACAGCCGACCAAAGAGGAAGCCTTTGATAAGCTTCTGAAACGGATCCACCCGGGTGCCATTGTCCTGCTTCACAATACTTCTTCCACAAACGGGCAGATTCTGGATGAACTGCTGGGCAAATGGGAAGAAATGGGATATACATTTGGAACTTTAAGTGAGTTCTAGAGCGTGTTTGAAAAATCATTCCCGCAATCTGCACGTCACAATTTGCAGAAAGCCTTTTTCAAACACGCTCTAGCGGTTATTGCCGAAATAAATCACAGCCTGCACACCAGGACCAGTATGGATTCCGATGATCGGGCTCATTGGCATAATGGTAACCTGCGCGCCCGGCACAGCTTCCAAAATGGCTGCTTTGGCTTTCTCTGCCTGCTCAAGAGCATCTCCATGGCAAAGGAATACATAAGGATGCTCCTCATTTAATCCGGAGCTTACATACTTGGAAACGATGGTATTCATGGCAGCCTTGGAACCACGCACCTTCTCCGGGATTGCCAGGGTACCATCTTCTGCAATGCGAAGCACCGGCTTAATCTTCAGCTTGCCGCCGATCCAGGCGATGGTCGGGGAAATGCGTCCGCCCCTCTTAAGGAAATCAAGGTCATCCACGGTGAACCAGTGGCAGATGTGCAGACGGTTCTCTTCCAGCCATGCGGTATTCTCCTCAAGGGACATTCCCTTCTCCTGATTCTGTGCTGCCAGGATCACCAGAATACCCTGTCCGCCTGTGGCTGCAAGGGAATCCACACAGGAAATCTTACGTTCTGGATACTCTTCCATCAGGTCTGTGGCTGCCAGATGGGAACTCTGCCAGGTGGAAGTAAGACCGCCGGAAAGGGAAATATAGAGGATATCCTTGCCCTCTTTCAAAAAGGGCTCAAAATAATCGGTGTATACAGCCGGGGAGATCTGGGAGGTGCTTCCGGTACCTCCATTACGAAGCTGGTCATAGAAGGCTTTGCTGTCCCAGCTTCCCGGGTCCTTATGGGGATGCTCCTCTCCATTTAACTGATATACCATAGGGATCAGATGGATCTGACCTTTATCCAGAACAGACGCAGGAATATCTGCGGAAGTATCTGTTATAATTACATATTCACTCATAATCGGTTCTCCTTGTTTGGTTAAGTGAGCCCATTATAACATACTTTTCCCCTGGAATGTGTATTTTTTTACATTTTCATTGATTTTGTAACAGTTTTTGCAGCGTGTTCTTCACTGAGGTGTACTTTTTCTCCGGAATGGGAAGCTCATTGTTCATTCCCGGCTTCTCCTATCTGTGCTGATAATAAAATACGGCTACCTGGGTTCTGTCCCGCAGCTGCAGCTTTTCCAAAATGGAGCTGAGGTAATTGCGCACCGTTCCCTCACTGAGGAAAAGCTCCGCCGCAATCTCCTTATTGCTGCACCCGTTGGCGATCAGCCGGATGATCTCAAGCTCCCGTTCATTGATGTCATAGCTTCCATAATCAAAGCCCTGTTTTCCCATGAGAAGCTCCGGGAGCCTGGAAGTGATCTGGGTTCCGAATACTGTCTGCCCGGAATCAACAGCCCGGATGGCAGGAAGAATGCTTCCGTAATCCTGCTTCAAAAGATAGCCTTTTGCCCCAAGCCGCAGGGCTTTTACAATATATTCGTCATCTGCGAAGGTAGTCAGAAGCAAAATGTTGGCCTTTGGAAATTTCTCCAGGATCTTCTGGGAAGCTTCCAATCCGTCCATCTCTTTCATGCGGATGTCCATGAGAAGCACATCCGGCTGATATTCCTCATAAAGCTGGCAGGCTTCCTTTCCATTTACGCCTGTTGCCGCTACCTGCACGTCCTCGTTTACTTCCAGAATGGTTTTTAATGCTGCTGCCACCAGGCAGTCATCGTCTACGATTATGATTTTCATTCAACTATCCTTCCATGCTGCATTTTTGCAAACCACTCACTTGGGAATGGTGATAAAAATCCGAAAGCCCTTTCTGGTGGAAATCTGCAAAGTTCCGCCAAGGGCCTTCACCCGGTCCTTCATATTCAGGATGCCGATTCCCGCATTTCCCGGATCATACACGACACCGGTCCCGTTATCCTCCACGCACATCTGGTAGAGGGCAGGATGCTCCCGCAGGATCAGCTGCACCCTTGTGGCGTTGCTGTGCTTCATAATATTGGCAAAAGCTTCCTTGGTAATGCTGATAAAGCAGTATTTCACTTCCCGTGGGATTTCCTGCGTCATGTCGTAAGTCAGCTCTGCCTGGCAAAAAGTAAAGTCCCGCACAAGCCCTTCCTCTGCTTCTCTTAAATTCACAGCTTCATCATGAAGGTCATGGACGCTGCTTCTGATGCTGTTCATGGCAAAATTCAGGGAGTCCTCCAGATTTTCAAGAAGAGCTGCAAGCCCGGCTTCCTTGTTCATGGTCCTGGCTGCCCCAAGCATGAGAATGGACCGGGAAAGCACATGGCCTACATTGTCGTGGATTTCTCTTGCGATACGGTTTCGCTCTTTTAAGGTGGCGTTATAGATCTCATAGTCCTGTTTTTCCAGGAGAGCCTTGTTTTTCTGGGAAAGAAGAAGGTCACGCTCCCTGGAATCGTCCCTGGTTCTTTTTAGCTCTTCTTCCAGGGAACTGCACTTTCTTGTGTTTCTTTCCATAAAAAAGGCAAACAAAAGGCCAAGACTTCCTGCTGCCGCAAAAAACAGGCCGTTTTCCCAGCTTCCCATAGTCCGGCACACCAAAAGCGCCCAGGCTCCCAGGGCCAGAAGGGGCATTTTTTCACAGAAAAAAAGATAAAAAAGGCAGGGATAAAAGAAAAACATTTCCGGGATCACAAGAGCCAGAAGTCCCATTCCTGCGCCAAGAACTATACGGATACATTTTTTCCCCAGGGCATAAGTGCTGCACACCAGAATCACCGTGCACAAAAATGCGATCAGAAATCCTGCATCCGGCAGACGGTAAAACAGCCGCAAAAAGCTCAGAAGCACAAGCAGTCCGCAATCTGTGAAGTATCCCATTTTACCACCTTCTTTTTTCTTATTTTGCGTCAGGCTTTTGTTCATTATAGTATACAGATGCCTGCTCGTAAAGAAACTTCTGGCATTTTATGACATTTGTCATGTGAAGGCTGTGACATCCGGCACTTGGATCCTTCGGCTTTTTCTTTTATACTGATGGTATCGTAAGAACGAGGAGGAAAATGATGTCAGAGAATATTGTTCAGATTGAAAATCTGGTAAAAAGATATGGAAACTTAGTAGCCCTTGACCACCTGAATTTAAAAATTGCAGAGGGCGAGATTTTCGGACTGCTTGGACCAAACGGCTCCGGCAAGACCACAGCCATCAACTGCATGCTTTCCCTTTTGAAATATGATAAGGGAACCATCCGGATTTTTGGCGAAGATATGCGGCCGGATAATTATAAAGTAAAACAGCAGATTGGAATCGTTCTGCAGAATGTGGCTGTTTTTGATGAACTGACTGTCTATGAGAATATTGACTATTTCTGCGGGCTTTATATCCCGGACAAGAAAAAAAGGAAGGCCCTTGTGGAGGAAGCCATCACCTTTGCAGGCCTTGACGATTACCGCAAAATGCACCCAAAAAAGCTTTCCGGCGGACTGCTCCGCCGTCTCAACATTGCCTGCGGAATTGCCCACAAGCCCCGTCTGATCATTATGGATGAGCCAACGGTAGCCGTTGACCCACAAAGCCGCAATAAGATCCTGGAAGGGATCAAAAAGCTGAATGAACAGGGCTCCACCATTATTTACACTTCCCATTATATGGAAGAGGTGGAGCAGATCTGCACCAGGATCGCCATTATGGATCACGGCCATGTAATCGCCTCCGGCACCAGGGAAGAGCTGAAAAAAATGATCAAAACCGGGGAAACCATTACCATAGAGGCCATTCCTCTCACGGAAAAAAATCTGGAAGAAATCCAGACTCTTCCCCATGTTTTTGACCTGCACTATGAGGACCAGGTTCTCACCGTCCGCTGCACAGGAGCCAGGCACAACCTGATCCGGCTTTTGAATTACCTGCAAAGCCAGGATATCACATTCGGCCAGGTTTCCTCTGAGCTTCCCACCTTAAATGACGTCTTTCTGGAAATCACCGGAAAACAGCTCAGAGACTAGGGAGGATTTGTTATGCTGCACTTAATCAAATATAATCTTCTTGTAAAGCTGAAAAATTTCGGCACCACCTTCTGGCCCCTTGTGTTTCCCATTCTTCTTGGAACCATGTTTTACTTCGCCTTCGGAAACATTAACGATGCAGATTTCGCGACGGTATCCGTAGCCGTTGTCCGCCAGGAAAAGGCAGATACATTGTTTCTGATGTTTCTGGACCAGGTGGAAAACAATGCAGACCAGCTGATCTCCACAAAGGAGCTGACCTACGATGAGGCATGCAGCCAGCTGGAAAATGAGCAGATTTCCGGTATTTATGTGGTTGGAGAAACACCTTCCCTTACCGTTTCTGCAAGCGGCATTCCCCAAAGTATCCTGCAGTCCGTTCTTTCCAGCTACGAAACCGGCAAAACCACCATCCGCACCATTGTGCGCACCCATCCTTCCGGCCTATGGGCAGGGATCCGGCAAATGCTGAACCGTCAGGAGCTTCTTACTGAGGTTTCCCTTGGCGGACGGACCATCAACGGAAACGCCCAGTTTTTCTATGCGCTGATCGCAATGGCCTGCCTGTACGGATGCTTTATCGGGTTTGGTTCTGCGGTAAGCCTGCAGGCCAATATCACAGCCCTGGCTGCAAGGCGCTGCGTCACGCCCACACACAAGCTGAAGCTGATCCTTTCCGAGCAGATTTCTGCCTTTTTGCTGGGATACTTTGATGTGATCGTGCTGCTTCTCTATCTTCGCTATATTCTGAAGCTGGATTTTGAGGGACAGATAGGGCGGATGCTTCTCATTTCCTTCCTTGGCTCCCTGATCGGCGTTTCCATGGGTATTTTCGTGGGAAGCCTTGGAAAAATGAAGGAGGGCATCAAAATCGGAATTATCCTTGGCATTTCCATGGTCTGCAGTTTCCTTTCCGGACTGATGAACAACACCATGAAGGATCTGGTGGAAAAAAATGCGCCGTTTCTCAACCGGATTAATCCGGCAGCGCTGATTTCCGATGCTTTTTACTGCATCAATGTGTATGACGATATGGGTCGCTATTACCGGAATCTGATCACCCTTGCCCTGATGAGCGTGCTTCTGGTAACTGCTTCCTTTTTACTGATTCGGAGGGAAAGCTATGACAGTATTTAAGTGTTACATGAAAATTTTGAGACAAAATATCGGACTTGTGATCATGTATCTTGCTATTTTTTTTAGTGTAGCCATAGTCATGCAGTTTGCTGCAGGAAAAAGCGAGGACAGTCTTTTTGAGACTGCAAGCATTGATCTTGGATTGGTAAATGAGGATGGGGGAACCTTAGCCCAGGGGCTTGTGGATTATCTGTCCGGCATCCATCACGTTGTGCTTATGGACAATGATCCGGAACAGCTTCAGGAGAATCTTTTTTACCGCAATGTGGAATATATCCTTCAGATTCCGGCTGATTTCTATGAGACCTGCATGGTAAACGGGGAAAGCCTGAAGGTAACAAAGGTTCCCGGATCCTACAGTTCCTTTTATGTGGATCAGCAGATCAGCAGCTATCTGAACACCATTCAGACCTATCTGGCTGCCGGCTTTTCCCAGGAGAAAGCCATCCAGGCAGTCAAAAAAGAGACTCATGAGCCGGTTACCAAGCTTACCTTTGATTCCGGAACCAGCGATACTTCCCCTTATACTTATTACTTCCGCTATATTCCTTATCTGTTTCTGGGGGCTTTGTGCTACACCATGGGATATATTCTGATGGCATTCAAGAAGGGGGATATTCAGAAAAGAATGGAGGCTTCTGCCATTTCTGTGAGACGCCAGTCTGTGGAAGGGCTGCTGGCTACGGGAATGATCGGCGTAGTACTGTGGCTGATCGGATTCCTGGGCGTGACCTTCATGTATGGAAGCCGCTTCTGGCAGTCGGGACTTTGTGTTTATTATATTTTGAATACCTTTACCATGCTGATAGTGGCTCTGTCCCTTTCCTATCTGATCGGTATGTTTATCACAAACAGCAACCTTCTAAGCGGTGTGGCCAACCTGGTCTCCCTTGCCATGTGCTTCCTTTGCGGCGTGTTTGTTCCTATGGATGTGATGGACAAATCCGTGCTGAAATTCGCACAGTTTCTGCCTGTTTACTGGTATGAACAGGTGAATGAGATCCTGAGCAGGCACCACACCTTAAGTCCAGAGTTTCTTGGACAGGTTCTGATTGGAATTGGCATTCAGCTTTTGTTTGCCGCAGCTTTTATCAGTCTGATCCTGGTGGTTTCCAGATATAGAAAAGAAGGGTGAGATACCCTTCTTTTCTTATCTACTTAATGGATCTGGCAGACGCGGCACACTTCTTTGGTCCAGCGGTCTGCATCCAGAAGCAGTTCCTCGTGCTGCAGGTCGTATTCGCAGATATCCGGATCCGCAAAATATTTGTGATAACGCTCCAGATATTTTTCCCCCATTTTTTTCGCGTAAAAGACATGGATCGTAGTTCCCGGTGTCTGGATCTTTTCCCCTACTTTTGTGTACAGGTCTGTGCAAAACTGGTTTCGCCTGGTCCATATCACTGGAGCCGATGATCGCGTGGTCAATGTGAATGTTCTTTCGGCTTACCAGCAGGGAAACAAAGGAGCCGCCAAGGGAACAGCCGTATGCTGCGAAAATTTTCCCTCCAAATTTCTCCTTAATGTACTTCTCCACCTTCTCTACCTCGTCCAGTTCAGAAAGAAAGGTAGTGTGTTCCGTTTCATCAAATCCGCTGTAGCTGACGATTCCTACATAAAAATGTTCCTGCAGATTCTCAAGAACATGCCCGAAATTTGTTTTCCAGTAACAGCAGGTTCCCGGAAACAACAGGATCATCGGCTTATTTTGGGCGTTAGATTTAGCTAACCTGTATTTAACAGTTAAATTTTTATTTTGTGGGAGGAATGAATTATGAGTACGGTTATTTTAAAGATCCTGTTGGCGCTGGGAATTCTGGGGCATATCCTTTTTTTACCTAAGGCGCAAGAAGTTCAACGTTAATTACATCTGATTTTTCTGTGCCCTGGCTGCGGGATGATAGGCCAGAAGTGCGATCAGGATCAGCACTGCGGTTACGGACAGGCTGGCGGGATAGGCCATCAGCAGGGTTTTAAATGTCCGGTCTTTTGGAAATATGGTGTATACCCAGGCAATTCTTATTCCGCATACGCCAACGGTAGTTAAAATGGCTGGAACCAGGGAAATGCCAAAGCCTCGCAGGTATCCTGACATCACTTCATAAAGCATACTGAAAATATAAGCTGTAAAGATCAATTTTTATTCGGTTGGAGTTGAGTCGGTCGTGACCGAATAAATTTTTTTAGCGTGCAGATTGCGGGAATGATTTTAGGGGCATGCTATAGTTTCATATACAATAAAGGATAGGGATTTCCTTCCTCATCTAAATCGGTTCTTTTGTATGCGGAAAAGCCCATATATTCATAGAATCCAACTGCCTGGGGATTCTGCTCGTTGACGGTAACTTCCTGGATATCATAGATCCGGATGCCGTATTCCAGAAGCTGTCTGCCAAGGCCCTTGCCCCTTTCTGAGGGAGCCAGGAACAGCATTTCCAGACGGTGATTTTCAGTTCCCATAAAGCCCACTGCTCTGCCGGATTCATTCTCAGCAAGTTAGCAACCACCAGTTCAACTGGTGGTTTATCCTTGGCCCTCCAAAGGGCC
>ENA-UONZ01000585-UONZ01000585.1-human-gut-metagenome-genome-assembly--contig:-C93old-NODE-585-length-56063-cov-45.030906_pt1 | contig 56063 bp, 47 predicted proteins | sample MGYA00242468_ERZ724015 | MGnify/ENA metagenome assembly ERZ724015
CTAAAGAACGCTATCTCAACCTTATCAAAGAGACTCCGGAATTATTGCAATATGTGCCTTTAAAACATATTGCGTCTTACTTGTGGATTACACCACAGTCACTCAGCAGAATACGGGCGGATATAGCACGTACGGGAACCTAAAAATTATAAAGGTTGCCAGAATTTACACTTCTTCACAGCGCACCATATCCCAACCGCGAAATTGAATCAGCAATCGATGACGAGTTGTCCCAATAGCCAGTTGCCGAGCCTTTTTATCTTCACTATATTGAAGTAACCACTGATTTCATAAACAAAAGACACTCCTGCTATCTAAAGCACCTCCACGCTACATAAACTATCTACTTTTGTAGTAGATACCGATTCGTTCCACAGATATGGAACAAAACGATAATAGATATAGAACTAAAGGGAAACAACTGTGGAACTAAAAGTCAACAGTTGTAAAACGAATTAATACTAACTAATAAAGCAACAGACATCAGTATATGAGTGCAATATATGATTTATTTGAAACTCCCAGTCCTAACAAACAGGAGAAACAACCGTTACATGCCCGCATTGTATCCAAAGGAACAATAAGTAAAGACGAATTTCTGGACCGTGTGCATAAATTCACAGGAATCAGCCGCAGCCTGCTGACAGGTGCAATGGAATCTTTTTCCAATGAAGCCAGAGATTTACTGGCGGAGGGCTGGAATGTAGAAATAGGAAATTTCGGTTTCCTATCCACATCGCTGGAATGCCCACCGGTAATAGATAAAAAAGAAATCCGCTCCACCTCTATTAAAATGAAAAATATCCATCTTCGCGCAAGCCGTTCATTCAAAAAGGAGGTCAGTGACAAAATGAGATTACAGCGTGGCGAATCACCGATCCGTCCCAAAAGGAACAGCATTAGCCGGGAAACCTGCCTTGCACGTCTCAACAAATATTTGGAGAATCATTTATTTATCAGCCGGACAGACTATTCCCTCTTAACCGGACGGAATAAGAAGATTGCTATCCAAGAATTAAATTCATTCATCAGCGATGGGGTTATCCGTAAAGAAGGAGTCGGAAAATTAAGCGTATACACAAGTCTAAACCAATCTGCATTCATTGAGCACCATTAAAGCACCTCACCGGTAAGTGACTGTTATATCTTTGCATCGTGATCACAAAGAAAGAGAAACGATAACCAAAAGTATTAATTAAAAAAACAAAATTATGTCACTGAAATATGTTATTAAAAAAAGAACATTCGGTTTTGACAAGACTAAAACCGAAAAGTATGTAGCGCAGAATGTAATCACCAATACGTTGGATTTCAGAAATCTGTGTGATGAAATTACCAAAGTCGGATTAGTGCCCAGTGGAGCTGTCAAATTTGTGCTCGACGCGCTCATTGATACGCTGAATATGAACCTGAATAAAGGTATATCAGTCCAATTAGGTGATTTTGGCTGCTTTCGTCCCAGTCTGAATTGTGATAGTCAGGATACCGCCAAAGATGTGGATAGCGATACTATCCGAAGAGTGAAAATCATCTTTACCCCAGGATATAAATTTAAAGAGATGTTGAATAAAGTCAGTGTCCAAAAGATGATTGTCGCCGCTGATGGTTCTATGGAACCGGATGAACCGGTAAATCCGGACAAAGGGGATGGAGAAGCTCCCGATCCGGGAGAATAATCCCTGCCCTCTTTGAGGCAGGAAGAGAGTGTCACAATGAATAGTAAAATGACACTCTCTTCCACATTATTCTATTAATCCCTTGACAAACGCCCTATAATTTTGTATATTTACAACTTCTAACAATAAAAACTATAAAAATGGAATTATCAATCGAAGAAGAAGAAAAACCGTTCATTTTCAAATCCTATACAAAAAAGGAATTAGCCTGTATGTACAGTCCAAGCATCACCCCACGTTGTGCCATACGTATATTCACCAAATGGATTAAAATGAACAAAGAGTTATTCCGTTTATTGACAGAAACCGGCTACCATCCGCGAACACGCACATTCACTCCCCGACAAGTCAGAATTATCACCAATATTCTGGACATTCCTTAGGTATGACCGGAATATTTTATATGAAAGAATAGAGCATATAAAATAGGTATAAACAATAACGTTATCAATGTACCGAACAACAATCCTCCCATAATGGAAGCCGCCAGAGAACCGAACATTGCATCCGGCAACAACGGAATCATACCCAGAATCGTAGTCAGCGAGGCCATCATCACCGGACGCAGACGGCTTTGCGCACTATCAATCAAAGCCGTAACCGGTTCTATCCCCTGACTGATCTGCAGTGTGATTTCATCCATCAGCACAATGCCATTCTTAATAATCATTCCAATCAGCCCCAAAGTTCCGACAATCGCTACAAAATTGAATGTTTTCCCGGTAAGCAGCATTACAGCCACTACACCGACAAAAACCAAAGGAATACAACAAAATATGATGGTCGGCTTGCGATAATCCTTGAACAGCATAATCAATATGGCAATCATCAGAATGATGGCAAACGGAAAATTTTTGAACAAATATTGCATGGATTTCGTGCTGGCATTCCTTTCTCCCTGCCATTGCAGCTTATATCCGTCCGGCAACGGGATTTGCTCTATTTGTTCCGCCACAGACTGGCGGGCTTTCTCCGTTTCTATTCCCGGAACGGGAGAACATTGCACCCGTTGGCTACGCTGTCCGTTGAAACGGGGAACCACCGGGTCTTCCCATCTCACATCAATCTTCTTACTTATCTGTTTCAACGGAGTAGTCCCCATCAGCGTTTCCACCAACTCTTCCTTTGACAGCGTACCTGTTTTCAACTTCATCATCATCTCCTGCGTCAACAGGCCGTTCAGTGAGGGAAGAGACGAAAAGATTTGGGTATTATCAAGATTCTCAATCGGTCTGCCTTGTTCGTCCAGGCAACGAAGGTAAATATTATCCCGATGGATTCCTTCGTAGAATGAACCTATCGGAATCCCACTCGTAGCCGAAAGCAGGGAAAGACTCACATCATTACGACTCAGCCCGATAGCACGGGCGGTGGGCTGGTCGTACTCGATGGTCAGCACCGGTATCTGCGGTTCCCAGTCAGTGGTTATAAGATACACATCGGAACTTTGTTCCATAATACATCGGGCACTGTCCGCCAATTGATGCAGCACAGCAGGATCCGGGCCTGTAAACTGCGCCTCAATGGGATACTTTTTAAACATCAGGTTATAACGGTTCAGCTTCACATAAGCATCCGGATAATGCGCCGAGAGATATTGTTGAATTTCGGGCATATTATCCACCAGGTCTTCGGGAGAAGTGAAGTCGATAATCAGTTCACCATAGGACAGAGAGGGATTGGCTATATTACGTACCAGATTATAACGTCCGGGCGTTCCTCCTACGGAAGCCGTGACATGCGTAATCTCCGGACGGGTTTTCAAGTAAGCTTCAATCTCTTCCAGGTCGCTCGTGACACGCGTGAAATTAGTTCCTTCCGGCAATTTATACTCCATATAAAGTTGGTCGTACACCATATCCGGAAAAAATCCCTGCCGCATAAAACGGTAGCTGAAAGCGGAAAGTACTACCAATACCAACATGGCAAAAACGAAACTCCAGCGATGTGACAGGCTGAATCTTAATAAGGAACGCAATACTGCATATATCTTCCCTTCGTAAACACGTTTTCCGGCATCTGTCTCTTTATCTGTAATTCCCGGATGCAAAATGCGGTCCGCCATCAAAGGCACATGCACCAAAGCAAGCACCCAACTCAGCAATAATGAAACAGCCAGCACTATAAACAGATCTCTTGTATAGACTCCGGCAGTATCGGGCGACATAAAGATAGGGAGAAAAGCAATAATCGCAATCAGAGTAGCTCCGAGTAAGGGCATTGCGGTCTGTCGCCCGATAGCTGTCATTGCTTCCATCCGGCTTTTACCCGCCTTCAGATCCACCAAAATGCCGTCAATAATGACTATCGCGTTATCTACCAGCATCCCCATAGCGAGGATAAACGAAGCCAAAGAAACACGTTGCATCGTACCATCCATAAAATACAGGAACAGGAAAGAGCCGAACACCGTCACTACCAGACTGATACCGATAATCATCCCGCTCTTAAATCCCATTGCTATCATCAGGATGACAACCACAATGATGACGGATTCTATCAGATTGATAATAAATGTCCCTAATGAACCGGAAACACGTTCCGGTTGGTAGAACACCTTGTGACAATCGACTCCTGTCGGAAGCCGTTCCGCCTTCAACTGCTCCAATTTACGCTCTACTCCTTTACCTACCTTGATAATATCCGCCCCCGAAGAAGCAGCGACCAGAATTCCCATAGCTCGTTGCCGGTCGTAAAACAATTCATTGCGAGTGGGATTTTCATAATCTTTTTCGATGCGGGCTATATCACTCAGACGCAACTGGTCGTCATCATGTCCCTGAATCAGCATACGTCCGATATCCTCCACCGTCTTAAACTTGTCACTGACCGTCACACGGATACGATTATCGCCATTATCATAATATCCGGTATAAGTAGTTTTATTCTGCCCGTTCAGCGTAGCAAGCACCTCCGCAGGTTTCACCCCCAGATTCGCCATGCGGTCTTGCAGCAGAGAGATATTGATACACTCCGAACGCTCTCCATACAAATCCACCCGCTCCACTCCGTCGAGTTCGCTGACCTCCCGTTTGATAAGCTCCGCATAATCGGATAGTTCCCTATCCGAAAGGCCGTCACCCGTCAAAGCATAAAACATTCCGTAAACATTTCCAAAATCATCCTTCACCAAAGGAGGATCGGCACCCGCGGGCAGCTCCGCCTGCGCGTTCGCTACTTTTCGGCGCAACAAATCCCAACATTGTTCCACGTCGTCTTCACCGACCGTAGTTTTCAGTTCCACTTGAATCAGGGAGAGGTCATTGTAAGAGTAACTTTCCACATTATCTATGTTTCCCATCGTGCGGATATTCTTCTCAAGCACATCAGTCACCTCCAACTCTACCTGATGCGCAGAAGCTCCGGGATAGACAGTTACTACCATAGCGATTTTCACCGTCACCTCAGGATCTTCAAGTTTACTCATTTCATAGCTCGAATAAGCTCCGCCAAGCACTAGCACGGCAATCAAGAAGTAAATAAGCTTCTTGTTTTCAAATGCCCACTTACTTATATCTATCATAATAATCCTCCTACATTGGTTTCAGAAGCGGGTAAAAGAGGTTCCACCTTTTCGCCGTCTTTCACATGATGCACACCCGACGCCACAACTAGTGCTCCGGGCTTTATTTCATCCGAAGTGACCAGGCAACGTCCGTCGCTGAGCAAACGGGTCATCGTCACACTGCAACGGTGAATAGTCTGCGTAGAAGAATTATACAGGAAAACACTCGTATTTCCCTTTTCATGCAAAACCGCACCTGTAGGTACAGATAAATTTCGTTGCCCGTTTTCAGTACGTTCAATGGTGACCATCGTATTCATGCCGGGAGAAGGAAGAGGTTGTCCGCCCGTTCTTTCCAGTTGCAGGCGCATGGTATACAATTGATTGGCATTTGCTTTGGGAGTGACGCTTATCAGATTCAATGAATATTGCTGTCCGGAGTAAATATCAAACGTACAATGGTAGCTTGTAAACTGTTCCCGGCGTATATACTCCGCAGCCGGAAGATTAATTTCCACTTCCGGCTTGCCTTCGCTAATCATTGACACCACCGGCATACCGGCAGCAAGCGTCTCATGTGAATCGAAAAGGCGTTTTTGCACATAACCGTTGAAAGGAGCATACAGACGGGTATACTCCAATTGATCTTTGGCATGATTATATTTGGCGGTAATCTGTTTCAATCCATACACAGCCTTGTCATTGGCATCGGGTGTCGTCACATTTTCTTTATAAAGTGCCATCACACGTCCGGCCTCCGCTTTCACACGTTGATATTCGGCTTCCGCTGCATCCAGTTGAATCTGGTAATCGGTAGGGTCTAACTCGGCAAGCAGCTGGCCTTTACGTACATAAGAACCGTCAGTGACATGCATACGTAAAATAGTCCCGCTCACCCGGAAAGCCAGACTTATATCCTGCGCAGCCTTCACCCTACCCGGAAATTGCAATGATGTCTGCTCATCGGCAGAAAGTACTGTATCGATTTTTACTGTCGGCCTGTCCTCCGTACCCTGCGTACGATGACCACAGGAAGCCGATAGAACGGCTAAAATTCCTGCTAATAATAAGTTGAATCGTCTCATATTTTAGATTGCAATTTGTTTTCCACAAATGTATCTCAAACGAGCAAGACGACAAAGGGACATCGGGACAATTTTTGTCCGATTTGGCGTATTTTCTAGTCCATTATGATTTTTCCCGGATTTTAAACTGCCGGAACTGCCACCACAGCATTGTTCCTGCTATCAGACTGGCTGTGATATCGGAAACCGGCATACTGATCCAGACACCCAATTGTCCGTAAAACTGTGGAAGAATCAACAGGCAGGGGATCAGAATGAGCACTTGACGGGATATTGACAAAAAGATTGCCTTGCCTGCCATTCCGATACTCTGGAAGAAATTGGAAGTCACCATCTGAAAACCGACAACCGGGAAGAACATCACGACGATTCGCAACCCTTTGGCAGAAATATCCACCAGTTCTTCATGCGTTGTAAAGATGGAAACGGCGAGTTTGGGAATCAACATTCCCATCAGAAATCCGGCAGTTGTCACTATGGTAGCGGCATAAATCGTTATTTTCAGCACTTTCGTCACACGAAGATATTGCTTGGCTCCATAATTATAACCTGCAATCGGTTGCATTCCCTGATTCAAGCCCATCACAATCATTACGAAAAGGAACACCAGCCGGTTCACAATTCCGAACGCCCCGATGGCAAGGTCACCTCCGTGACGCTGCAATCCTTGATTTATCAGGATGACAATAAAGCAAGCCGCCAGGTTCATCAAGAACGGTGCCATACCGATGGCAAGCGAATCTACAACAATCTTCTTTCGCAACCGGAAAATCCCTTTGTGAAAATGCAGCAATTCTTCTTTGTTGGAGAATAATTTAAATTGCCATGCCAGCGCGATAACCTGCGCGGTAATGGTAGCCACAGCCGCTCCCTGAATCCCCCAACCAAAACCATAGATAAAGACCGGATCGAGTATCGTATTGATGATTACCGTAGCAATCGTGGCATACATCGCTTTTTGAGGATGGCCTGCTGAACGGAGCACAGCATTCAAACCCAGATAAAGATGGGTAATGACATTACCTAACAAGATAACGACCATATAATCGCGGGCGTAACCTACCGTCGCATCACTGCCACCGAAGAAATAGAGAATCGGGTCAAGAAATATCAAAGTAACCACCGTAAAGGCAAGCCCGATAATAATATTTAAAACCAGTACGTTGCCGAGCACCCGTTGGGCCGTATCGTAATCTTTCTGTCCCAGTTTTACCGAAACAAGTGTCGCCGCTCCCACACCGACCAACGAACCGAAAGCCGCGGCAAGATTCATCAGCGGAAAGGTCAGTGCCAACCCGGAAATCGCCATTGCCCCCACACCGTGACCGATGAAAATACTGTCTACCATATTATAAAGAGAAGATGCCGTCATGGCTATAATTGCCGGAATGGCATACTGCATTAAAAGCTTCCCAATCTTTTCCGTACCCAACGCAGTGGGTGTCTTTTGTCCTGTCATACCTATTAGTTTGAGGGTGCAAAGATACAAAAAAGAGACGGATTACAGGATATATGAGAAAAGTTTCGTATTTTTGCCTCCAAAATTGAGTTAATACGTAACGAAATGAATATATTAGAACTAAGTGAACAGGAAATCATTCGCCGTAATAGCCTGAATGAGCTTCGTGCAATGGGTATCGATCCGTACCCCGCAGCAGAGTATGTAACCAATGCTTTCTCTACAGATATCAAAGCTGAATTCAAAGACGACGAGGAGCCGCGCCAGGTTTCCGTAGCCGGCCGTATCATGAGCCGCCGCGTAATGGGTAAAGCTTCTTTCATCGAATTGCAGGACTCGAAGGGCCGCATTCAGGTGTACATCACCCGTGATGATATCTGTCCGGGAGAAGATAAGGAACTGTACAACTCTGTGTTCAAACGCCTGCTCGACTTAGGTGACTTTATCGGTATCGAGGGCTTCGTATTCCGTACACAAATGGGTGAAATCAGCATCCATGCAAAGAAGTTGACCGTACTCGCCAAGTCTATTAAACCGCTACCTATCGTAAAATACAAAGACGGAGTAGCATACGACTCTTTTGAAGACCCCGAACTCCGTTATCGCCAACGTTATGTGGATCTGGTGGTAAACGACGGTATCAAAGAAACATTCCTGAAGCGCGCAACCGTAGTGAAAACGCTGCGTAACGCTTTGGACGAAGCCGGATATACAGAGGTGGAAACTCCGATCCTGCAATCTATTGCCGGTGGAGCAAGCGCACGTCCGTTCATCACACATCACAACTCATTGGATATAGACTTATATCTCCGCATCGCTACGGAACTTTATCTGAAACGACTGATCGTAGGTGGTTTTGAAGGTGTATATGAGATAGGTAAGAACTTCCGTAACGAGGGTATGGACAAAACCCATAATCCGGAATTTACTTGTATGGAACTTTACGTGCAATACAAGGATTACAACTGGATGATGAATTTTACCGAGAAGTTGCTGGAACGTATCTGCATCGCTGTAAACGGTTGTACGGAAAGTGTTGTTGACGGAAAAACGATCAGTTTCAAAGCTCCTTATCGCCGTCTGCCTATCCTCGATGCTATCAAAGAAAAAACAGGATACGACCTGAACGGTAAGAATGAAGAGGAAATCCGCCAGGTTTGCAAGGAACTGAAAATGGAGGAAATCGACGAGACAATGGGAAAAGGTAAACTGATTGATGAAATCTTCGGAGAGTTCTGTGAAGGTACATATATACAGCCTACTTTCATCACTGACTATCCGGTTGAGATGTCTCCGTTGACTAAGATGCACCGTTCTAAACCGGGATTGACCGAACGTTTCGAATTGATGGTCAACGGCAAGGAATTGGCAAACGCTTATTCCGAATTGAACGACCCGCTGGATCAGGAAGAACGCTTCAAAGAGCAGATGCGTCTTGCCGACAAGGGTGATGACGAAGCGATGATTATCGATCAGGACTTCCTGCGCGCTTTACAATATGGTATGCCTCCTACATCGGGTATCGGTATCGGTATCGACCGTCTGGTAATGCTGATGACCGGACAGACTACTATTCAGGAAGTATTGTTCTTCCCGCAAATGCGTCCGGAAAAGGTTGTGAAGAAGGATGCAGCCGCTAAATATATGGAACTGGGAATCGCAGAAGACTGGGTGCCGGTTATCCAGAAAGCCGGTTACAACACAGTAGACGATATGAAAGATGTGAATCCGCAGAAACTGCACCAAGACATCTGCGGTATCAACAAAAAATATAAATTAGAGCTTACCAATCCGTCGGTAAACGACGTAACTGAGTGGATTAACAAACTTAAATAAGTTGAGAGTTGAGAGTTGAGAGTTGAAAGTTGTTATATGAATAACATTTTCAAGTCTTAACTTTCAACTTTCAACTTTTCAACTTTCAATTAGAAATGAAATTACCCGGCAAGATAGCGATAATGGGCGGAGGAAGTTGGGCTACAGCCATCGCAAAGATGTGTCTGGCTCAAGAAGACTCTATCAATTGGTATATGCGACGCGACGACCGCATCGCAGATTTCAAGAGATTAGGGCATAATCCGGCTTATCTAACAGGAGTGAAATTCGATACCAAACGTATCTCTTTCAGTTCCAATATCAACGATATTGTGAAAGAATCGGATACACTAATCTTCGTCACTCCTTCCCCTTATCTGAAGGCACACTTGAAAAAGCTGAAAACCAAGATTAAAGATAAATTTATCATTACCGCTATCAAAGGAATCGTACCCGACGACAATGTTATCGTGTCCGAATACTTCACTAAGGAATATGGCGTACCACCTGAAAACATCGCTGTGCTGGCAGGTCCCTGCCATGCGGAAGAAGTGGCCTTGGAACGTCTTTCTTATCTAACCATCGCTTGTCCCGACAAGGATAAGGCACGTATCTTCGCACGCAGATTGGGAAGTAGTTTTATCAAAACTTCGGTCAGCGACGACGTTTCGGGTATCGAATACAGTTCGGTGCTGAAAAATGTATATGCCATTGCTGCCGGTATTTGTAGCGGGTTGAAATATGGTGACAACTTTCAAGCTGTGCTGATTTCCAACGCCATACAGGAAATGAACCGTTTTCTAAACACGGTACACCCGTTGAACAGAAACGTAGATGAATCTGTTTATCTGGGGGACTTGCTGGTGACCGGTTATTCCAATTTCAGCCGTAACCGTACATTCGGCACGATGATAGGCAAAGGATATTCCGTGAAGAGTGCACAGATTGAAATGGAAATGATTGCGGAAGGTTACTATGGTACGAAGTGTATCAAGGAAATCAACAAACATCATCATGTCAATATGCCGATATTGGACGCTGTTTACAACATCCTGTACGAGCGTATCTCGCCCATGATCGAGATTAAATTATTAACTGATTCTTTTAGATAACCTTATAAACAAAAACGATATGATAAACTTGAACATTGAAAAGACATTTGGATTTATCTCCAAAGAAAAAGTTTCTGCTTACGAAGCTGAGGTTAAAGCCGCACAGGAAATGCTTGAAAAAGGAACAGGCAAAGGTAATGACTTTTTAGGATGGTTGCACTTGCCTTCTTCTATCACTAAAGAACACCTGGCTGACTTAAATGCTACTGCAAAGGTTTTGAGAGATAACTGCGAGGTAGTAATCGTTGCCGGTATCGGTGGTAGCTACTTGGGAGCACGTGCCGTCATCGAGGCTCTGTCCAACAGCTTTACCTGGTTGCAGAATAAGAAGGCTGATCCGATCATGATTTATGCCGGACATAATATCAGCGAAGATTATTTGTATGAACTCACTGAATATCTGAAAGACAAGAAGTTCGGTGTCATTAATATCTCCAAATCAGGAACTACAACTGAAACAGCACTCGCTTTCCGTTTGCTGAAAAAACAATGTGAGGACCAACGCGGTAAAGAAACTGCCAAGAAAGTAATCGTTGCCGTTACGGACGCAAAAAAGGGTGCTGCCCGTGTCACAGCCGACAAGGAAGGATATAAAACGTTCATCATCCCCGATAACGTGGGCGGACGTTTTTCTGTACTGACTCCGGTAGGTTTACTGCCGATTGCAGTTGCCGGATTCGACATTGAGAAACTGGTTGCCGGTGCTACCGATATGGAAAAGGCATGCGGCTCTGACGTTGCTTTTGCTGAAAATCCTGCCGCTATCTATGCCGCGACCCGTAACGAGTTATACAGAAATGGCAAGAAGATTGAAATTCTCGTTAACTTCTGCCCGAAACTACACTATGTGAGCGAATGGTGGAAACAACTTTACGGGGAATCTGAAGGAAAAGATAATAAAGGTATTTTCCCTGCATCGGTGGATTTTTCAACTGACCTTCACTCTATGGGCCAATGGATTCAGGAAGGTGAACGTTCTATCTTCGAAACTGTAATCTCAGTAGAGAAGGTAAATCATAAACTGGAAGTTCCTTCTGACGAAGCAAATCTGGATGGCTTGAACTTCTTAGCCGGCAAGCGCGTGGATGAAGTAAACAAAATGGCGGAATTGGGTACTCAATTGGCTCATGTTGACGGCGGTGTACCTAATATGCGTATCGTTCTTCCGGAACTGACCGAGTACAATATCGGCGGTCTGCTTTATTTCTTTGAAAAGGCTTGTGGTATCAGTGGCTATCTGCTAGGCGTCAATCCTTTCAACCAACCGGGTGTGGAAGCATACAAAAAGAATATGTTTGCTTTGCTGAACAAGCCGGGTTATGAAGAAGAATCTAAAGCGATTCAGGCAAGACTGTAAGTAATATTATTTAAATGCAAAATTAACGCAGATTTTCGCAAAGGAACCTTCTTATAAAGAAGTCTGATCTGTGAGAATCTGCGTTAATTCTGCGTTTAAACCAATAAACTGCAATCAGCTATCAATTTTCTTTTTCATTCGTTGTTTTCAGTCCGATGACTTCTTCAGCTCCTTCACACTCAGCTTTGGAGGAAAGATAAAATTCCAATTTCACGTCACCGTTCTCATCAACGTGTTCGATGGTAGCTCGAACTATAACCTGACTTTGTGTCACGCCGTCTTTGAAACGCAGTTGCCCTTTACCTTCATCCGTCAGATTTCCTTCAGTCGAAACTTCCTCCTCTTTATAAATAAGCTTAGTAGCCAATTCTTCATCATTCTGAAGTTTGAATGTTTTTAATTCAGCTCCGTTACCGTCCAAAAGTAAAAGAGCTTCCACCTCATCCCCCACTTTCAGAGTCGGCAAATTATCCATCTTATTGGCATAGTCTTCTCCTTCAACGCTATTATTGTCAGAATCAACCTTAACAGATAGCTTCTCTATTTTAATGATAGGACTCTCCCCGCCATCGGAGCAGGCGCCTAGAAACAATGGTAGCAGTAGTAATACTCTCTTTTTCATGCTATCGTCTAATTTTATAATGCTACAAAAATACATATTATCTTCTAAATAGCAAAAAATGTGTAACTTTGTGCTTTAAAACTAATTAATAGGTATTTAGATATGTCTCAGAAAAAGATAAAAGCTGTCCTATTCGATATGGACGGCGTGCTCTTTAACTCTATGCCTTACCATTCCGAAGCCTGGCATAATGTAATGAAATCGCATGGACTTACTCTTAGTCGCGAAGAAGCTTATATGCACGAAGGACGAACGGGAGCCGCTACTATCAATATTGTATTCCAACGCGAATTGGGTAGGGAGGCGACACAGGAAGAAATAGAAAGTATCTATCAGGAGAAAAGTGTCTTATTCAATTCTTACACAGAAGCCGAGCGGATGCCCGGCGCATGGGAGTTGCTGCAAAAAATAAAAAATGAAGGACTGGTTCCTATGGTAGTGACAGGCTCCGGACAGTTGTCTCTGCTCGAACGGCTGGAACACAACTTTCCCGGAATGTTTCATAAAGAACTGATGGTAACAGCTTTTGATGTGAAATATGGGAAACCAAATCCGGAACCTTATTTGATGGCCCTTAAAAAAGGTGGACTGAAAGCCGATGAAGCCGTAGTTATAGAAAACGCTCCTTTAGGAGTGGAAGCCGGACATAAAGCTGGCATATTCACTATCGCCGTTAATACAGGTCCGCTAGATGGTCAGGTTTTGCTGGATTCCGGGGCTGATTTATTGTTTCCTTCCATGCAAGCCTTATGCGATGAATGGGACAACTGCTTAATTCACCTAGATTCTATCTAAGTTAACACCAATTCCACTATGCAAAAGTTATTGTCTTTACCCCCAAATTTAATTCATTGCTTTCATGAACTGGAAGGAGTGAATCGTACCGATTGGTTTTGCACGTCTGATCCTGTTGGAAGCAAATTAGGCTCCGGTGGTGGAACCACATGGCTACTGCAAGCCTGTCATCAGGAATTTGCTCCACAAGTTCCTTTCAGTGATTGGATAGGACGAGAGAAAAGAATATTACTCCATGCGGGCGGACAAAGCCGTCGCCTGCCAAGCTACGGTCCTTCCGGCAAGATACTGACTCCGATCCCAATCTTCAGTTGGGAACGGGGACAAAAGCTAGGACAGAACCTGCTGTCGCTGCAACTTCCGCTATATGAAAGAATCATGAAACAAGCTCCCGAGGGACTGAATACTTTGATAGCGAGCGGCGATGTATATATCCGTTCGGAAAAGCCACTACAAGACATTCCGAATGCAGACGTGGTATGTTACGGTTTATGGGTAAATCCTTCATTAGCAACACATCACGGTGTGTTTGTTTCTAATCGGGAAAGTCCGGAGATTCTTGATTTCATGTTACAGAAGCCTTCTCTCGAAGACTTGGAAAGGCTGTCGAAGACACATCTCTTCTTGATGGATATCGGTATCTGGATTTTAAGTGACCGTGCCATTGAAGTATTAATGAAACGGTCATTAAAAAGTGGAACGAGCGATATCAACTATTATGACTTATATTCGGACTACGGCCTGGCTTTGGGAAAACACCCTAAAACGGAAGATGAAGAAATCAACCGCTTATCGGTAGCAATCCTGCCACTGCCCGGTGGAGAATTTTATCATTACGGCACAAGCCACGAATTGATATCTTCCACTTTAACCATACAGGATAAGGTACGCGACCAACGGAAAATCATGCACCGTAAAGTAAAACCGAATCCGGCTATTTTCATTCAAAATTCCATCACACAGGTATCTCTTTCCGCCAACAATGCTAATTTGTGGATCGAAAACAGCTATGTGGGAAAAGAATGGAAACTGGGGGCTCGTCAAATCATAACGGGAGTTCCGGAAAACCATTGGAATATAACTATTCCTGACAATGTCTGCATCGATATCATCCCTATCGGTGAACATGATTTTATAGCACGCCCGTACGGGTTGGATGACATATTCAAGGGGGCCCTGAACAATGAAACGACTATGTATCTCAATATCCCTTTTTCACAGTGGATGCAAGAAAGAGGACTTGACTGGGAAACAATCGAAGGCCGGACGGACGACTTACAATCGGCTGCTATCTTCCCAAGAACCAATTCCATTGAGGAATTGGGAATAATACTCCGATGGATGACATCGGAACCACAATTGGAAAAAGGGAAAGAACTTTGGAAGAAATCCGTGAAAGTTTCTGCTGATGAAATCTCGGCAAATGCCAATCTCAAACGTCTTTACACCCAACGTTGCAATTATCGGTGTGAGAATTGGAAAGGCTTGGCAGCTAATTATGAGAAGAGTGTTTTCTATCAGCTCGATTTACAGGATGCTGCCAACGAGTTTGTACATTTAGACTTGGAAACTCCCGACATTCTGAAAGAAGATGCGGCTCCGATGGTACGGATACATAACCGAATGCTCCATGCACGGATTATGAAATTACGTGGAAACGGCGAATGGCAGAAAGAAGAACAAGCAGCTTTCCAACTTCTCCGCGATGGTTTACTAGGAGCAATGTCCGCACGAAAAAATCATCCGACACTCAGCGTTTATTCCGATCAAATCGTATGGGGACGCAGCCCTGTACGAATTGACATGGCAGGAGGATGGACGGATACACCTCCTTATTCTCTTTATTCGGGAGGAAGTGTTGTCAATCTCGCCATTGAATTAAACGGTCAGCCACCCTTACAAGTATATGTAAAACCGTGCAAGGAGTTCCATATTGTTCTTCGTTCTATAGATATGGGAGCTATGGAGGTCATAAGTAATTATGATGAACTGCAAGACTACAAGAAAGTAGGTTCTCCGTTTTCTATCCCCAAAGCCGCTCTTACTTTGGCAGGTTTCGCTCCTGCATTCTCTGCCGAACGTTACACCTCACTGGAAGAGCAATTGAAATCTTTTGGTTCGGGCCTTGAAATAACGTTATTAGCAGCTATTCCTGCCGGTTCAGGTTTGGGAACAAGTTCTATTTTGGCTTCTACCGTACTCGGAGCAATCAATGACTTCTGCGGACTGGCTTGGGATAAAAACGAGATTTGCAGTTATACACTTGTATTGGAACAGTTATTAACCACAGGAGGCGGATGGCAGGATCAATATGGCGGTGTCTTCTCTGGTGTCAAGTTGCTTCAATCCGAAGCAGGTTTCGAACAGAATCCATTGGTACGATGGCTGCCCGACCAGCTATTTGTTCATCCCGACTATCGTGACTGCCACTTATTATATTACACGGGAATCACCCGCACAGCCAAAGGCATTCTGGCAGAAATAGTCAGTTCCATGTTCCTTAATTCAGGCACACATCTGAGTCTATTGGCGGAAATGAAAGCACACACTATGGATATGAGCGAAGCTATCCTCCGTAGTAATTTCACTAATTTCGGCAATCTGGTGGGCAAAACTTGGATACAGAACCAAGCATTGGATTGTGGAACGAATCCACCGGCAGTAGCTGCCATTATCGAAAAGATCAAAGATTATACGCTAGGATATAAACTGCCGGGTGCAGGTGGTGGTGGCTATCTGTATATGGTAGCCAAAGATCCACAAGCCGCAGGACTGATTCGTCGGATTCTGACTGAAGAGGCTCCAAATCCACGTGCCCGCTTTGTAGAAATGTCTCTTTCCGATAAAGGACTTCAGATTTCAAGAAGCTAAAATCTCAAATTAAAGCCTGGACATAGGAATTATCCGTCATGTCCAGGCTCTAATTTTCAATTCTCATAATTGGCTTGTTTACAGATTAATACTTGAGATTACTGTAAAATAAATTAAAAGAACGATAAAGATGATAGCTCCAACAACCAACACAATACTAGACCATTTCTTTTTTCCAGCTTCTTCCATAATAAGCAAAATCTAGGGTTAATACAAATTATCATCATTGCAAAAATAATATTTTCTACGGAGATACCGATTGCATTAAACAACTTATTTGTATAATTTGAACCAAATTATACAAGTATAAAATAAAAGATGGTACCGATTCATGAAAGAAGAGGTATGAAATCAATATGGAAGAGAAGTAAATTCAGTCTTCGGAGTTTACGATTAAATATGAATTTAAGGTCAACAATAGATCAACAATAAGACATATTAGACAAGATTAAGTCCAATTTTGACTTTAAAATAATAGTCACCTAAAAAAAAGCCCCTCAACAATCAACTGATTATCAAGGGATTTCTTCGTGACCCCGGTGCGATTCAAACGCACGACCTTCAGAACCGGAATCTTGTCTATAAGCCTCTGACAGTCATGTAGCTATTAGTCTTAATTATAATCTCTATATAAGTTGATTAACCAACTATTAACCAACAATGGTAGTGATACTATTTAGCTAATATCATACTACCAATAGCACTTAGAGGTGCTAAGTTTCCTGCTTCTGTTTCATAACTAAATTTATTTAAGTGTTATCTCAATAGGTCTTAGTCTGATTTGAGTATCAATGAAGTAGAGCTTATCATCAATACCATACAGTACATTGTTAGGCACAGCATCGAAGACCTCATACTCTGCATTGTGATATTCATCTTCATAAACCATCTCAAAACCTAATGCTTCCATGTGTTCTGCTATTTCTTCCTTTGTAGCTTCTCTTTTAGCTCTGACATAAGGTTGAACTAACACAGCACAAAACTCATGTTGACTGTTATAAGCAAAGCCAATCATCTGATAAGTGACATTGCTAAAGAATAGGTTATGAGCTTCTATCCTAATGAAGAAGTTCTCAATGTCTTCACCTGCATATTCAAAGTTGTTTAACTTGAATACAACATCTTCATGACCTGTGAATACTTCATTTTCTCCTCCCTTACTAAGGTAAGATAAGGAGAGAGAGTTAATGTTAATCCATAAGTCATGTTGAGTAGCAAATAGCTTTAGCTCTTCAACTTGTCTTCTCTTATAGCCTTCTGTTGGTTCAACATTTCCTGCTGCTTCTTTTTCTCTTCTAATGAGATTGGCTGCTTCTGCCAAGAGGCTATTGACTTGAGAGTGCTCTCTATCCATTGCTTGTGGAATTCATTAATATAGGTTCTTTCCATGCTTTAATCCATTTAAAGTGGTTAGTGCAAATGTAGCAAATCTATTTGATTCATCAAACATCTTCTTCATTTTAATGAGAGTAGGCATATTGCTCTAATGTCATTACATTACATGTTTGAATTGGCTTTGTTGTAGGATAATTAGAAAGTGATAATTTCTTCTTTATTTCACTTTAATTTCTGTTATAGTTCTGTCTATAACATACGAACTAAGATGTGAAGCTTGATTTGAATTCACCCACAGAGACGTTAAATGGGGATTGTTGGTAGTATTAAGTCCAGCAGCAGTAATCTTAGTGTTTGATATATCTAAAGTAGATAAATTATTGTTCATACAGAATATTCCATCTAGCTCTATATTATTAGATACATTCAAAGTTAATAATTTATTATCTCTACAATAAAGTCTACTTAACCGAGTATTATGTGATACATCCAAGCTATATAGTTTATTATATGAACAGTCTAACCAAACCAAATTGGGGAGATTGGACAGATTCAACTTCTCTAGCTCTGTGTTATATTGGAGGAAAAGATGAGTAAGATTTTCATTAGATAAACTAAGCTCTTTAAATTGATTGTGGGAACAAACTAATGCCTCTAACTTAATATTTTTGGATATATCTAATGCTGTAAGATTTCCTCCTTTATCATGAGATTCATCACATAAATAGAGTTCTTTCAAGTTTGAAAAGTATTGAATTCCTTCTAATGATTTCACCCCACATATCTCTATCTTTTCAACCGCATTGGCTTCAAGTATTGAGACTTTACCATCTTTGTTTACATCAAAATTCTCATAGCAGTACTTCATGAAATCCAAGTCGTCCATAGCTGAACAAACATCATCAAGGTTAGGCAATTCTGGATAGTTTGTTGAAGGTTCATTCTTTTCACTTTTACTGCATCCTATACATAGTAGAACTACAGCTAACACTAAAAATAATCTTTCCATAATGTTTAATTTATTATTTAATACATAAGTTTAATTCCTCAAAGTTTATTATACACTGGTTTTCCAGTAAGAAGTCAGTCCCAATTAGTCCATGTACTTGTATTCCGCTTTATTATCAATATTGCTAAGATTTCCAATGGAGAAAGGTAGTTACACTCATGGAGAAATTTTATTATACCTATACTTCTTTTTTTTAAGTAGATTAGATGCATTTTCATGTTATGTGAGTTGTCATTACTGGCAGTATATTTTACGATTCTTTGTCTCATAATAGATGTATTAAAAGGCTAATCTTTGACTTTGATTATATGAGGTGAAGGTAATTGAGTATTAATGCCTAAAGTATGAGAGTAAGCTGTAAAGTTGTTATATGTGAAATATATACTATACTCATCACGTTCAAATGGGTCATATACTATATCTTTTGCAATTCTAATTTCTCCTTTATTAGTATGCAATATAGCTAATAGTCTACATCCTATTTCATAGTACTCAGCAGATAGAATCTTATGAGTAACATAATTGTATCTGCCTACACCTGTAATAGCAGTATTACCTTTAATTTGTACAGTAATCTCATTAAAGGAATATTTCTGTGTGGGAGTATAAGTCGAATCTATAAGAGTAGCGCCAGTTCCACGCCCTCTGTAATCACTGTAGATGTAGGTAGTATTTTTTAAGAAAGAAGGTACTTTATAGATTTCAATAGTATCCATAGGAGTCTTAGTGTCCTCATAGACTTCTTCTTGTGATGCAGTATTGTATTTATCTGCTAATAATGAAGCTATTATTATTATGGAGATAGCCACTATAGGGAAAATATAAAAAAAGTATTTATTCATTGCTGTCTGAAATTTTAAGTTGTTTAAAATCTATAATCCATTCATAATCCACCAAAAAGTGAATACCTAAGACCCCATGTATCTGTATTCCAGTTTCTTCTTGTACATGCTTCATGCCATCAGATACATCTAATACAGAGAAGATTGAAGTATAATTCTTTCCCTCAAAATCAAATGTAGCTTCTATCTGTGGTGTCTCATGTTGCTGACCCTCAAACCCTATGATAGAACCTTGTTTTTCTAATGATTTGAAACTCTCCTGAAAATGTTCATATACAAAGCTGAACAATATGTTATTGGTAGAACCTGTATCAATTAGAAAACACATATTTCTGGCTGTTCCTGCATCATCAGTACAAGTAACAACAATAAGGGGTAGACCTGTCTTTTGTAGTCCCCAGTATAAAGGAAATTCCATGTTGTATAGCATTAATCTATATTAATCTTTACTTGGTCAACTAATATCAACTCATCCCAAGCCTTTTTGAATTTTTCTTCTGTCATAATATTCTGAAGATGTGCCATGAGTCCTTGCTTAGTATACATGGTGTAAAATTCATACTGATGCTTGCCGTCAAAATTTCTCCATGAATCTCCATGCCCCACTACATATAGGTTGGTGGATGAATCAGCTACCAACTGCACAAAAGTCATAGGTTTCAGGTTAGGTTCAAATGATACTTTTAAATCATCCATATCAGGATTTCTTGTATAGGTATGAAAAGCATTAAACTTTTCATCCTCATTATTATGAGGATAGTAAGGTATCACTCTACCATAGAATCCACAAAAAGTAGATAACTTCCAAATTACAATATTCTTCATGATTTTAAATTATTTATGGGTTGTGTATATATTGGCTTTTATAAATCAATTATTTATTGGGGTATTAAGTTCTTTATGTTGAACTTTATGCTCTTATTATCTCTATCTGCATAAACAGTTTGCCCATTATCTCTAATTGGTGATACTCTATCATAGATAATAGGAAGTATTTCATTCCCTTGTGAATCTATAAGTCCCCACTTCTTGATTATTTCTCCACCATTTCTCTCTTCTATAATAACACGAAGTAATCCATATTCTACATTGCTTATCCATTTATATTTAATAGGAGTTATCAAATCACCTGTTGGTGTAATTAAGCCTTGAAGCGATTCTTTATGTGCTATCAAAAGATTATTGTAGTAATTGAAGTTGTTATATTCACCAAATGCTATCATGACTTTTCTGGTCATGATCTCTATTATACCTCGTTCGTATTTTGAGTTCATGACTATAGCATATTGAGTACCTATAAGTGATATACTTTGAAATTCTCCCATTAACATTTCAAGTCCGTTTGCCTTCAAAACTCCCCACTTACTATCTTTACTAACTGTAATCAGAGATTCTGGCGAAGTAAAATCTCCTATGAAGCTATCATATTGAGGTTCTATTATGATGTCTGCAAAGCTGTTAATAAACCCTATCTTGTCATTTTGTATGATAGGGCACAAATAGTATGGAATATTATTCAATACTTCTTTTGTAATAAGCAAACCTATGCCTTTATTCCTTAGTTGGTTGATGTTACCCTCTATATATCCATTCTCTGTATAATGTCCTATGTGTTCACCTCCAGAAGTGTAGGTGAAAGAGAAATCTGGTGTTTTATTAAACCTTTTCATAATCATTTCCTTTTGTAGCCATACTACAAAAAGAAGGTGTGAGCCTAACCTTATTGGAGTCCAAGGTATTACCACACACCTACAATCACACAATATAAGGGAAGCCCACACCATATGGTATGAGTATCCACTTCCTTACTGCTGTGATTGTTAGTCTTCAAGGTGGTAATTTTAGGACTGTCACAAGTAAGAAGCAAACACTTCTTTTCTAATATGTCTTAATTAAACTTCTATTTCATTAATTCTCATTTAATTAGTTCACACTGCAAAGTTAGAACTTTTCAGTTAAACTCCATCATTTGAGAGCTACTTTTAATAGGGTTAAAGGCATATTAATACCATAGGTGTGGGTATATCCTTAACTGCGTACAAAGGTAGTCTTTAACCTTACTTCTTGTATGCGCAATAGATAAATAAAGTTCCTGCAATAAGCACTTCAGCCCATTGCACTAATAAATATAAAGCTTCCATTCCAATAGATTTAAAAGCCCCAATCCTATGACTGAGGCTTGAAACAACAATAAAATACAATATATACTGGGAGGACTTACCCTTCTAGTCCTTAATTATCAGACTGGTGAGTATAAAGGACACCACAATCATGACTAACTCTGTTACTGCATCTTTCATCGCATTTTAGTTTATTATAAATTAATTCTTATTCAGCCTTCTCCAACAGTCCTCAAAGGGGAATTGTGAAGTAGAGGTATCATCTATATCCCTTTCAATCAACATCTCTAAAGCCTCAACCAGTATAGTATATCCTAAACAAGATGATAGTTTGTATTCACTTCTCCTATAATAAGAATTAGAAGTGAATACATAATTTATCTCACTTACCCCATTAATATATACCACCAACAAAGTGAGACTAATATTATTTCCCATCATAATGGAAAGGAATGGCAGGGAGGGAGTGTTAGTAGAAATTGATAGATTATTGGAAGGTTTAATTTGTAAGGATTTATAATTTACCTTCATCATAATAAGAGTAATATTCCTTCTCCGGGCTTAGGATTACATGGTCTGCTATATGAATCTCCATGAGTTCAGATGCCTTCTTAACCCTTTCAGTTAGAGTATCATCCAAAGTGCTGGGTTTCAAGCTTCCAGAAGGGTGATTATGTGCCAATATTATCTGTGTTGCATTAGCCAGTAATGCAGCTTGTAATATCAGCCTTACATCTACATAAGTTGCAGATATTCCACCTTCTGAAATAGGTACTATACCTAGCACTCTATTAGATTGATTAAGTAGCACTACTTTAAAGCTTTCCCTGTAGCCTATTGTATCATCAGGGAAGTACTTCACTAATAGTTCATAGGCATCTTGTGAGCTGTTTATCTTGTATCTGGCTGATGATTTGACATTGCTTATATAGCTCAATTGAACCTCTGCCACATTCATTATACTGTCCATAAGATGCACTAATTAATAAACCAGCTATATTCATTCTCACTATACAGAGCCCTGTTTAACCCTTCTGCCAGTTGAGTGGCATTAAGTGACCTGTCCAAGAAGTTATCAATGTAGCTAGACTTGTTAGCTCCGGTAAGCAGGTTATATACATTCCACATAGTGATTTCCCTGCTGTCCAAAAGGGTACTAAAGTTATCATCATTATAATATGCTTTAGCTACTAAACCTATTTGGGTGTCTGTCATTAACATCTGTGGTAACTTCTTCTTCCGGTCTACAGGTAAGAACTGATATAATCTGCATCTGCCTAAGAACTGGGCAAATTGGGACTCTCTCATATAAGTATCCTTATAAGCTGACATATAGTACAGATGCTTGGCTATGTTATACTCCTGAAACAGCTTTATCACTGCATTGAATAGTTCAGCAGTACTCATGACCTTTAACTCTGACCTGTAGCCATCTGTTGATACACACATGTTACAGCACACTAGGTTCTTGAAGCCAATAAATACCTTGAACTTCTCTACACCTTTCTTGCTGTAAAGGTTCTCATGGTTATAAGCCCTCACTCCTCCAATAGTCAGGTTAAGCCTGTTGCCTGCTATATCTTCATGTATGGTAGGTATCTCACAGCAGAACATCATTCTTTCAAAGTACTGGGTTCTGTCTGACTCCAGTAACTGATTCACTGGTTTATGAATAGCTTCCGGTATTCTACCTTTGATAATATGGCTTACTCTGATAGCAGGTTCTTCAATTCTTTCATTGGGAAATACCTGATTAGCTGCATCCCATACAGCTTCAATGAAGTTGGGATGAGAGATGGTCAACTCATTGTCTTTAGAGAAGACAGGGATAATACAATCATTCCTTAGATGTTCCAAACTGGTTTCAATCGTGTTGGCTTCAATGAAAGGTAAGCTCTTTCCTCTTATGGACTGTACAGCCCCCACCTCTAAAGGCTCTGTTGGTACAGTTGCTGTGCTTACAGGACTTACATTCGCAGGCTCTGTTATCATAGAGTTCTTGGTTGCAGTAGCTGTATCTACAGGACTTAGAGGCGATATTACTTTTAAACCGGATTGATTTGGTACTTGAAGCATACTGTTAGTGCTGTGTACCGGAGTTAACTGTAGTATGGGAGTTGTTTCCATGATGTATAAAATTAGGTGTATAATTAATAGTAGTCTGGGACTTCTGCTCCATAAGAGAAGCTTTCTTTAGCATGAAGTCTGATGTAAGCTGCTGATACCATTCCGGATATTGATGGTAAATGGCTGTAAGCTCTTCAACAGTCTTACTGCTGTTAATCTTACTTCTAATCATCTCCAGATTAATCCCATCATTACACCAGTCCAATATAATCTGACCTGTGACAGGTGTAATGGTGAAATCAGGTTTACCCATGAAGAGGTTAGTCCTGTCTTTGGATGCAATGGCTTGGTGTTTCATATTAATGTCAAAGACTATGGTAAACTCATAATCTATTCCATCCCTCATAACAGCTTTAAGCCCAATCTTCTCCGGTATCATTTTACCATTCTTCTCACTTAATACATAATCCTGCTTACATCTCATAGTACAGATTATATGCCTTGAGGACTGTAGAATCTTCTGCATGAAAGCATTAATTCTAGGTGTTACCTTCTGCCAGTTAGTAAAGCTATTGCCTTGTAATCCTGCATGATACTCCAGCAAGGTATCCCAACATTGGGAGATACTGTCAATGATGATAACCTCCATGCCTGCACCTTCACAGACTTCAATAGCCTGTATATAGGTTTCAGGGGTAAAGCTCTCACTTAGATTTAATACATTATAAGCACCTAAGTGAGCATACAGGTCTGCCGAACCATTCTCACTGTCAATAATGGCTATCTTAGTCCAGTCATTGCACAGCCCATAAGCTAACAGCAATGCTGAATAGGTCTTACCTGAACCAGCACAGCCTTGCAGAGCTAGTTTAATCTTAGCCTGCTTCTTGGATGAAACTCTTAAATTCAACATATTAGATGGTATTTAGTTGTTAGTAATTAATAAAGAAAAAAGGTAGATAGCCTCTAATAGACTATCCACCACTGAGGACTTAACAGACTCACCTTATAAGGTAGCCACTGTCATAGCTCCACCTTCACCTTTCTGATGCAACATGTAGAACATGTCACCAGTATCAGGTGAACATACTTGGGATATAACAGGAGCTGTCACTCCACCATTAAGGAACTTATCACTGACAGCACCTGTTTCACAGCCATACACAAAGAAGCACTTACCTGTGTGTGGATTCTGCTTTACTTCAATCTTGTTAACACCCTTTTGAGCCTTGAACTCATTAACTGTCATTGTCTCTAAGAACTTTAATTTTTCCATAATCTTGTAATCTTATTGTTGTGCAGACAGACTATTCTGCTGCTGTTGATTCAGTTACTAAGAAGGGGTAATGAGCTTAAGTGTAATAAGCCTATTATAATGTAATGAGCCCACAATTGACACAGGGGGCTATCCCACTTCTAAAGTAAGGGGAGGGTGTTTAAGTGAATTAGAGTACACTCATACCAATAGGGTAGCTGAAAAAAATATAATATTTTTTTATAACAGGGACACTGACAGTAAGAAGAGTTATTCTTTACAGATGAGTTTATATGATAATCCCCTGTCTTCTGGGATGAAAACAAGGGGATTGGAGGTCTGTATCATTCATATTCATTCATCATTAACTGTATCAAGGTAATGCTTGATTTCATCATCATCTGGTACATGTGATATAACCTTATCTATCCAAGTATTGTAGCCTAAGTGAGGGTATAAGATGATTTTAGCATCCATGTGTTCACTCCATGTTAGTGCCATTGGAACATCATAAGAAGACCAGATAACCTTTTTCTCAATCAGTAAGTCTCTATACTTTTTATATGTGTTCTTTGCCATATCCAAGTGACTATAAATGAGTTTATCTGATAGGTCTATCCTGAACTCATTGTTAACACAAAGGCAATATAACCCTATCATAACTCCTTTCTCTTCTGGACTTAAAGAACTGTCACTGAATAACTCTGCCCATATAATCCTGAAATCCTCTGGTGGATTAGGTAGATGATAAATATTTCTCTTGACCATATAGCTCTCCTGTATGGTCTCAATTTTAACATAATTGGTTTCTTTTAATCTGGGAATAAAGGCATCCTTGATATAATCAAGACTGACTCCTGTAGTGCCTGAAAGCTGTTCATAAGTGGTATTTGTCACCAGATATTCTTCTCTTTTCTTATAAGGTGCATTAATATACAGACCTGCCAGTAGATAAAGGTCTTTGGGCTTGAAGTATTTACAAGCCTCAATGGGGATGATAGTGGATTTTTTAACTGTTGTCATTAATTTTTTATTTTAGAGGGGTCAAAATCCACCCCATACTAATTACCTACAGTAATAAAGGATTAAGGTAATTAGTATAGAGGTAATTAGTATAGGTGGAATTTTGACCCTAAGGTTGGTTCTGTTGATAGCCAATGTCATTTTAGATATATATGCCCTTTGTAATTGATTGATTATCAGTTGTAAATATAGTGAATAAAGTCTGTAATACCAATATTCTTATCATTTATTTACTTATACGTTAACTTTCTATAACATAAATAGTCTTAGTAAATTATTCTCCTTGATAGCTATCCTGCTAGTATGCTCTGTAAAACCTCTAGGATTCTCTCCTCTGATGATATACTTGTTCCTAGATGTCCTGTCAGTGGCATATATACTTTTCAATAGAGCTACATACTTTCTAGGTTTCAGTACCTTATGTAGATGATATTGGACTATGGGAGTTAATATCTCTTGTATCTCACCTGCCGAATATCTCTTATTTAAGGTAAAACTTCTTCTTATAGCAACCTTGAAAGGATGTTCTTCATCTAGTGCCCAGTACATAACTGCATTATTGAGGTTCTTGAAGGCTACATTGTTATCTGACCTAATCTCCCATAGATGATGCAGAAGACTATCAAGGTCAACATACTTGTAGAGCTTAATGAATCTCTCTAAGAATATCTTTGCCCTGCTTCTGCTATGCCTAATAGTAAAGTTTAATTTTTTATCATTTAGTTGTTCTGTGGTTGATAATGTCTTGATGTTATCTATAGCATCCTTAATGTAGCTGTCTGCCAACTTGTTTTGTGCATCTTTATTGGATTTTTCTATGCTTCTTTGCTCTGGAGCTATATCATAGAGAAGAGAACTATAGTAAATGATATTAACCAGCTTGCCTAGTACCGCTTTCATTGTTTCAGGCATAAAGTATATGGTATACAGTTCTGTTCTTTCAATGATGTAATCTATATTCAGGTAGGCAGGTACATCCTTTCCATATACATCCTTTCTAATCAAGTTAATCAACTCATTCCCTGCAATTCTTTCTTGTGCCTTCTCTCTTATGGCTTCTTTGACCATTGCAAATAGGTCAGTCAGAGTATAATCACCCTGTGAAATCTCATCTGCTGATTCAAGTACTTTGAGCACCTTTTGGGCTTTGTTTAACAGAGTAGCAGTGTACTTTTCCATACTTTCTATTACTGATACATATCCTAAGGTATTATATATGATAGTTTCACTAAGTATTCCATTAACCTTCCTACATCTACCATGTATTTGTGCCATCCTATCTAAGGTCAACATTGAGTGGCTTCTTCTTATATCTGATACAGTAATTAGGTGGTAACTATCCTCTATATCTATACCGGTGAAGTAGCAACAAGTGGCAAAGTTAATCCTGGCAGGTAAGGTATCATTGTCACCCAATTTAGGTGCAAAGTATTCTCCAGCTTCTTTAAAGGAAGCTTCACTGCATAGTATTGCACATTCACTTCTGGACTTATCATCTAAGGTTGATATGATGTTCTGTATTTGAAGTATGGAGTTGTAAGCAATGAGTATCTTCTCTGTAGGGTGAGAGTTTATCTCATTTACAACTACTTGAGTGATGTTATTTGTGTGAAGCAGCTTAACATCTCTACGGGTATTGTATTGCCATGTTATAGGGAATCTACATTCAGTCTTTAAGTATGGATTAGAAAACTCCTTCATTGTGGCTGTTACTAGGCTTCTATTCTTCTTGGGAAACATCAGATAGTAGTCTATTACATCTTCCAATTGAGGTCTAAAGTTATTGTCTGTCTGGAGAACATCAACCTCATCAATCATAAGGAAATAGTCTTTGTAGTTCTCTTCTCCTATGATGCCTAATAGTCTGCCTAGACTGTCTGCAACCACTAAAAGCTTCTTGTATCCATCTTTAGTTAGGTATTCCTTAATTTGCTGATTGGTGACCTTCTCATTTTGTCCTTTAATCTCACTGCCTACATATAATGTATTAGGATGCTTAGAGTGTTTGCCATAAGCCAGAGCTTTAGTAGGAAAAACTATGATAGAGTTTCTCTTTGAGTTTATTTCAAGGGTGGTAGCTCCAATGCCAGGTATCTTCTTGTCTACAATACCATGAGGCATCTTATCTATGAAGTCAGCCAGATTCCAGAAAGAGTCACTAGCTTTTTCTCTTATTACTTCTGGTGCTCTACTAAACAGTAAGTTATCCAAACTGGTTATTACTGCATCTTGAGGTATGGTTTTAGTTTCTCCTACTTCTGTGGAGGATAATATTTCAATATACTCTACTGGTGCATCATGTAAATCACTATAGGTGTTTGGTATGGCTTCTTCTGGTTCACTTTTTGCTTTAGGGTACGCTGGCTTTTGAGGTGCTTCTTGTGGCATAGGGTTATTATCCAATATTATAATATCAGATTGGTCTTCTTTATTATCAGGTATTTGAAGATTATATAACTCTTTCATAAAGCTGGAATCCAGTTCAGCTAACTCTTTTGATAGCTCATCATTAATGCTCATGTCTCACTCTGTTTTAATGTTAGTATATAGATAGTAAGTGAGGCAAATATACTAAAGAACCTCCATAGTTCAATCAACTAAAGAGGTTCTTTTATCTATAAATCTATTCCACTTCTGGACTGAATAGTTCACCTTGACTACCTAAGACATATTCTACTACTTTCCTGTTAGCTTCATTCTCAATCTTGAAGTCCCTTTCAATGTAGATGTCAGTAACCCTCATAGCCTCATCAATGTGGTTAAGTGCTGCATGAACAGTGTACTTATCAATACCTGCTTTGTTGACAGCTATGGTAGCCCATGAATGTCTTGCAGCATAATACTCCAAATCATCTACCTTCAATATCTTGCCTATTTCTTTCAAACCTGCATTAATAGCTCTATTGAAGTTCTTATAGGTTGAATAAAGGTGATAGAAGCAAAATACCCTCTGATGAGTATAATCTTCATACTTCTTTAACAGAGGTAACAGGATAGGAAGAACATCTACTTTCATCTTAGCCTTGTCAAGTCTCCTGTCCGTAGTCTTAGTCCTATAATAGGTAATAGAACCATCTTCCAATTCTGTACAGTTGTACAAGTCTGCCGAGTTCATTCCAATCAAGCAGAAGGATAATATAAAACAATCCTTAGCAAGATTGAAAGGGCATAGCCTTTCTCTGCCATTAGCATTGATGATATAAGGCAGTTCCCATATCTTCTTGATTAACTCTGGTGATATAGCTCTCTTTCTTGTAGCTTCCTGCTTGGGTATTTCTAAGTTCTCAAAAGGGGAGTTAGGTATTCTAATAACATTTCTGTCATAGTCATTATACTTCTTCTTAGCTTCATAAAACAAGTGTCTGATACTACCCATGTATAGGGAAACCATTCTGTTAGATGGTATTCTCTTACCTTTCTTCTGGAGCTCAGAAACCTGTTTGGCTCTTTTCTTTTGAAGATAATCCATAAACTCCATCATCAGCAGCTTAGTTATCTGGTTAGTGTTCAACTTATCCTTTCCTAAGAAAGCTTTGAATGTGTTTAAGGCTGTTTGATAGTTCCTTTTACCTTTAATATCCGTAGCTTCCAACCATTCATTACAGAATTGGAGGAAATCAATAGGGATATTCTTCTCCTTTTCTTTCTGGATATAATCTACTATGTCCCCCATAGTGAATTGGGCTGTCTCTAAAGGAAGACTGGCACATAGTTCTTGGTAGTATCTAACTAGTCTATCAGCTTCTTTGATATACTTAGGGTTCTTTAGTTTGAAGTCCTTAGTTAGGTCTTCTGTTCTCACAAAGATATGTGTAGATAACCTTTTTACTTCTCTGTTATAGGTCAATCTAATCTTTACATTGAAAGTTCCACCAACTTTCATTTCATTCTTTCTAATTTCTGCCTTGAATGTCAACATGTTAGGTATTTATTTTTCCACCAACAATTAACCAACAGCTATCAACTATATGAGGTAAATCCACCCATTTAAGCCTAGTTCCATAAGGCACAATAAAAAGAAACCCCTCAACAATCAACTGATTATCAAGGGATTTCTTCGTGACCCCGGTGCGATTCAAACGCACGACCTTCAGAACCGGAATCTGACGCTCTATTCACTAAGCTACGGGGCCATTTTTTAAATGCGAAGCAAAAGTATAAAAAATCTTCTCATCTTCCTAATGTTTCTCCTTTTTTTATAGTTCTTAAGGCAATCCATCTTATTAAGAGTTTGTTATTTTGAAATGATTTAGAGCATATACTTTATCAATTTGACAATCTTTTAGAGATTTACCATTACATATATCAATTTTATTCCTATCTTTGCCGACAATTAACATTCAACAAACCTATGAGTTACTTGATAAAACCTAAGAACTATAAACCACTACTCGACCTCAAACAGACCGAGCTGGGAATTAAACAAATAAAAGAGTTCTTCCAATTAAACTTATCATCTGAATTACGTCTCAGACGTGTAACAGCCCCCTTGTTTGTATTAAAAGGAATGGGTATCAATGATGACTTAAATGGAATTGAACGTCCTGTCTCTTTCCCCATCAAAGACTTGGGAGACGCACAGGCAGAAGTGGTTCATTCATTGGCCAAATGGAAAAGATTAACTTTAGCTGATTACCACATTGAACCGGGATATGGCATTTATACGGATATGAATGCTATTCGCTCGGATGAAGAACTGGGTAATCTACATTCTCTATATGTGGATCAATGGGACTGGGAACGCGTTATCACCGATGAAGACAGAAACATACACTTCCTAAAAGAAATCGTAAACCGTATTTATGCGGCTATGATTCGCACCGAATATATGGTATACGAAATGTATCCCCAAATTAAACCTTGTTTGCCACAAAAGCTGCATTTCATTCATTCAGAGGAGTTACGCCAACTTTATCCTAACTTGGAGCCTAAATGCCGCGAGCATGCTATCTGCCAAAAATACGGTGCTGTATTCATCATCGGTATAGGATGCAAATTGAGTGATGGTAAAAAACATGACGGACGTGCGCCGGATTACGATGATTATACAACAATCGGACTGAATAATTTACCCGGATTAAACGGTGACCTTCTTCTGTGGGACGACGTACTGCAACGTTCCATCGAATTGTCATCAATGGGTATACGTGTAGACAAGGAGGCTCTACAACGACAATTAAAAGAAGAAAAAGAAGAGAAAAGACTGGAACTTTATTTCCATAAACGTTTGATGAACGACACACTTCCATTATCCATCGGTGGCGGTATCGGTCAATCTCGTTTATGTATGTTTTACCTTCGTAAAGCCCATATCGGAGAGATACAAGCCAGTATTTGGCCCGAAGATATGCGCAAGGAATGCGAAGAACTAGAAATTCACCTTATATAATTATCATGAACGTACAAATTGAAGAAAGCTGGAAAGCACATTTAGCACCTGAATTCGACAAAGACTACTTTCGGACATTAACAGATTTCGTCAGAAGCGAATATAGTCAATATCAGATATTTCCTCCGGGAAGACTGATTTTCAATGCTTTCAACCTTTGTCCTTTCGACAAAGTGAAAGTTGTAATTATAGGGCAAGATCCTTATCATGGTCCCGGTCAAGCACATGGTCTCTGTTTTTCCGTAAATGACGGAGTTCCTTTCCCTCCTTCATTGGTAAATATCTTCAAAGAGATTAAAGCGGACCTTGGTACCGATGCACCTGCTACGGGTAACTTAACACGTTGGGCCGAGCAAGGAGTTCTGCTCCTCAATGCTACCCTAACTGTGCGAGCTCATCAAGCCGGTTCACACCAAAATCGGGGATGGGAAGTCTTTACTGACGCAGCCATCCGCACGTTAGCAGAAAATAGAGAAAATATCGTATTTATCTTGTGGGGATCATACGCACAAAAGAAAGGGGCTTTTATCGACCGCAACAAACATTTAGTACTCACATCAGCACACCCTTCTCCCCTTTCTGCTTACAATGGTTTTTTCGGCAACAAACATTTCAGCCGGGCAAACGATTATTTAAAGGCACACGGAAAAACAGAAATTATCTGGTAGAAAGTTTACAATAATATATAAAAAGTGGCGGCATTTTTCTTTCGTAATAAATGCCGCCACTTTTTATATATTCATCTATTTTAGTACCATTGAATATTACTTTGAGTCTGGCTTCTCTGCTCATACTTCAAGTCTTGCAAAATACTTGCGTTCGCACGGATTGTCACATTGTAGTATTTCCAACGTCCGAAAGGCGAAAGACTGGCAGACAAGTTGAAACAGTGCAGATCACGTGTGATAGTACAAGAGGTTTGCGTAATTTCTTTTGCCTGAAAATCATAACCGGAATTGAATGAGAGCGACCAGTTATTGGAGATCTTCACATTTCCATTCGCATTGATATTATGTGTGTAGGTATAAGGATATCTCATTGAATGACGATTAATCGGCTTCGATCTATCCTCACGAATATTAAATGAGTAACTAAGACTTAATGACCACGGCATTTTAAACACTTGATAACCATCCGCATCAGCCGCGGCTTTCTCTACTTTCTTAGTTGTAGCCTCTTCTTCATCGGCTCCGTCTGAATCTTCATCCTCCTCGTCTCCTTTTTTCTTATCCTTTCCCTGTTCCTCTTTCGGTCCGAACCATTTCTTCCAAGTATCGTTGTTGAAAGTATAATTAAAAGAAGATCCATAGCCCTGAAAACGTCCGAAACGACCATAAGACCATTCTGTACGATTGCCGGTAACCACATTACCATTTTTATCGAACGTGTAGGCATAAGTAGCGAATGACGCATTCATATTGAACGTATAATTCTTAGTCAGTTTCAAACGGAGATTCATACTCAAATCACTCCACGGCCGTTCTTTGGCCGCCATATTATAAGACATACTCGCTCCAAGTTCATCGATTAGGCTCACCTTTTTCAGTGTATCTTTCTTTGCATCATAATACTTCATTTCCAGATTATTGGAAATAGAGAAACTGACCGTACCCGAACCTTCACGCGAAGGCACACCGTAAGGCTGTCCGGTGAAAGGTGAATAATATTGCGTGTTACCATTATAGTCTGTGTATTCTTCCCAATATTTGCTGAATCCCGGAGCACCGCTCAAACTCACTTGCGGAGTAAATACGTGGCGGATTTGTATCTCTTTCTTCTTTGCGAAAAGAGGTTTATACATACCGTAAAGCTTCGTGCTCAGGCTCAAACTTGCCGAATAGTTAGACACTCGGTAGAAACCGTTCAACGTATCACCCGGTAACGACTCCAATCTGCGGTCCACTTCATTATACTGCTGATTAATTTTACGGGTATACCAACGTTCCGTATAATTGACTGAAGGAGAAACCTGCAAATACTTGAACAATGTAAAAGTAGCACTGATAGGAATATTATGATTCATTGCATTTTCCCATTCGCTCAGACCTGCTTTGAACAAACGGTCATCCTTTGTACGAATACTGTTTGTCAGACGTCCGGTATAACTAATGGATATTTTTTCATACCAACGTTCGGCCCCCGCAGCCTTCTTACGTTTGAATGGGAACAGACGGCTTAATGTTATATTAAGGTCGGGCAAGGTTACTGCAATAGAAGAGTCACGCATTGTCTGAGCGATATTGGTCGTTCCGGAAAGCGTCAGGCCGATATCGGGAAAACTACGTGAATAACTGATACTTGATGTTTTCGTATTCTGAGTCAGCAACTGAGAGTTGTAGAGGTTGTTGATATTAGAACGTTCGTAACTACTGGTCGAGAAATTTACACTGGCCGAGAAAGTACTGTTCGGACTGGCTTTAGCGTCTTGACGATGATTCCAGACAATTTTAAAGTCTTTAGATACTGCATAGTCCGGCATCCCCTTGTCACCCGTTTTGGTGACCTGATAATCTGCCTGCAACGTTCCGGAATATTTATAGCGTTTATTATAGTTTGTCAATCCGGAAAGCCTCCATGAACCTTTTGTAAAGATATCCCCCGTCATCTTCAAATCCATAATATCACTGATAGCAAAATAATATCCTCCATTAGCCAAGCCGAAACCGCGACTGGAGTCGTCCATATAAGTCGGCATTATAAAACCGGATGAATAACTACTGGAGAACGGAAAGAAGAAAAACGGTACAGCCAATGGCAAAGGAACATCTTCCACTACCAGATAAGCAGGTCCTGTCACCACATTCTTTTTAGGACGCACTTTTGCACGAGTCAGCTGCATATAGAAGTGAGGATGATCATGATGATCGCAAGTTGTATAGCGACCGTGTTCCATAAAGATTTCATCATTGGCCCCTTTCTTAGCTTTGCTTCCAGTCACATAACCTTCACCTTGCTGAGTGACAATATCGGTAATCCCGGCTTTTTTAGTTTTGAAATTATAGCGGATGGTCTCCGTATCATAAGAAGTATCCCCTTCCTTGAAGACCGGTTTACCTTTCTCTACTCCGGTAGAATCTTTGATACCGTATGCATGAACAGTACTGCTATCAAGATTCATCGAGATAACTTCCGCAGCTAACTCTATATTCTGGTAGTTCACTTTTCCACTACCATAAAGTGTGGCCGATCCTCCCAATGTAAAAACAGTGGAGTCGTTGGATTCATAAACAACCGGTGCATCGAGCGGTTGCTTCTTCTTAACAGGTGCTATAGAATCAATGCGTACCGTAACCGTATCTGCCTTCAACGAATCGCTTCCTTGTAGTGAATCTTTTTGTGCAGTATTGGAGGTAATCATTCCTCTCCTTCGACGTTGAGACGTAGCCTCATCGGGAAGCATCAGTAAGACAATCAGCAGTATGAATGATATAAGTATTTTTGCTTTCAATGGCGCCATTAACTAATAGTTTACGCTTGAAGTGGCAAAAGTACACAAACTTCACCAATTATGAGTTAGAATCTCCGTTATTTAATTATTTTTTAGTGCTATAAAAAGAGAGAGCACCATCTGTCAAAACGGTTTAGTCCTTCTTCACCATATTTTGCAATGCTATTCCGTGCTTTCTCCACCGTCTTTTCCTCATCCAAATGAGTCTTAGAAAAGAACTTATCCGCAAAACAAATCAATTGCTCTTCCAATGTGACAGGAAGCATCTCACGGTGAGGAACCGGAAGTTGCTGATCAATAATATCCTGCAAGGAAAGACCGGCTCCTGTATGGCGTTCACAAACTAACGCATGTTGAGGAAAACCTTCAGCACGCAAAATTTCAGCTCCTAAATATCCATGAGCAATATAAGGATGAGTACCGAAACATCGAATGGACGGAGCATCTGTCTGAAAGATACCGATATCATGCAAAAGAGCGGCCTCTTTCACAAAGCTCCGGTTCAAATGCAACTCCGGATGTGCATCTAGCATCTTCATAGCCTTTCCTGACACTGAAAGGCTGTGTATTACTAAGATTTGTCGCTGTTCCGTATTCTCCGGATAATACTTATCAATGATTTCGTATGGATTCATGTGTCGTTTTTTTGTTCTCTTGATGAGAAATTAATATTTTTGTGCAATATTACAAAAAAATGCCGACATGCAAGCTAGAACTTTGCTCATTCTTTTTTATCTACTCGCTATATCCCCTTCAGGATATACCCACAGTAAGATAACAACCGGTGCAGAACGTATCGCACAATACTTATCACTTATTCAAGGCAAACGTGTCGGAATGGTAGTCAATCACACTTCTATTGTAGGAATAGAACAGACTCATCTGCTCGACACCTTATTAAAGTTGGATATAAAAATAGTGAAAGTATTTGCCCCCGAACACGGTTTTCGTGGCAATACGGATGCGGGCGAAACAGTAAAGGATGGAAAGGACCTACGCACCGGTATCCCTATTATTTCACTTTATGGCAATAATAAGAAGCCTACCGCTGGTCAATTAAAAGACATTGATGTCATCTTGTTTGATATCCAAGATGTAGGAGCGCGCTTTTATACCTATATCAGTACAATGTACTATGTCATGGAGGCTTGTGCAGAAAACAGAAAGGAAATGCTCGTACTGGATCGGCCTAACCCGTGTGACTATATAGACGGTCCGGTACTCAAATCCCCCTATCGGAGTTTTGTTGGTATGCTTCCCATTCCTATACTTCATGGATGTACTATAGGCGAGCTGGCACAAATGATAAACGGAGAAGGATGGATTGCCAACAAAAAAAACGCCTGCTTATTAAAAGTAATTCCAATGATAGGCTGGAAACATGGAGAGCCCTATTCGCTTCCGATTAAACCTTCTCCTAATCTGCCCAATGACCAGTCTATTCGTTTGTATGCATCACTTTGTCCTTTTGAGGCAACCCGCATCAGCGTAGGACGGGGAACAACCTTTCCTTTTCAGGTATTAGGTGCACCCAATAAAAAATATGGCAATTTCGTTTTCACTCCTCGTTCCCTGCCTGGATTCGACAAGAATCCATTACACAAAGGAATAGCCTGCTACGGAGAAGACTTACGGAACAACACGGATACTAATGGTTTTACCCTTTACTATTTCCTACGTTTTTATCAAATATCAGGTGAAGGAGCCGGATTCTTTTCCCGCCCCCGATGGTTTGATTTACTTATGGGAACCGACACGGTGCGCAAAGCTATTCTCAGAGGAGAATCTGAAGAAACTATTCGAAATGGTTGGAAAAAAGAATTACAGGCTTATCAGGAGACGAGAAAGAAGTATCTGCTTTATTGATTCTCTTCCCGCTTTCTCTTCTTCCACAATTGCCAACTATTAATGATATTTTGCCACAAAACATACGATCCCGGCGCAACAGCAGACAATGGATTCAGATAAGTATGGGCCATCCAGATAGCAAGAATCGTATTTTTCTGCCCTAATGCCTGTCCGCCACTGATGCGGTCATTATAAATAGAACCAATGGTCTTTCCCAAAAAGAACTGTAAACAACAAGCTGCCAATGCTCCAACAGCAATCATAATTTCAGTAAATCCATCCGCAGGATCATTCAACAACGAATACAGCGTCTGTGCCGTCACGATAGCCAGCGAAACTGCCCACAAGTAGAAAGCAAGTTCATGATAACTCAATAATTTCCGATGTATTTTCGGCAAACATTTGCTCAATAACCATGCAGCCAGAAACGGACAAATCAGCAGAGGAAATACTTTGCTTAAAATAACGAAGAACGCTTCCAAAAAACTAACGTCAGGATGAACCTCCACTAATGGAAAAAGAATAGGCACCGCAATGGCAGCTCCGATATTAGCAAGTAGCGTATAAGTGGTCAGACTTGCCGCACTCCCACCCAGTTTCGAAGTTATCACGGCAGCAGCAGTGGCTGTCGGACAAATAATGCAAACCATCACCCCTTCCGCCACAATCTTATCAAACCGAAACAACAGCAAATAAGCAGCCAACGCCCCGATAATCTGAATCAGCAATAACCATACATGAAGCGGTCTAAGCTTTAAATCGCGCGGAGACACCTTACAGAATGTCAACAGCAACATCGTAAAGATAAGATACGGAGTCAGAAAAGAGAGGCAGATAAATAACGGATAACCCACAGCACCCACCAACATGGCAATAGGCAATGTCCAATTCTTCAAAAACTTAAGCATCGTCGTACATTTTAACTTCGGAGCGCAAAGTAACGGAGATTTCAGGAAAAAAGCTATCATTAAACCGAAAAAAACACAAAACTTAATGGCAAATAATGAGTTTTCTACAAATTTCTACTACATTTGCACCGTATTATAGATATGAAACTGAATAGACCGTACATATTATACATATTCATTTGCCTCTGGCTACTTTTTCTACCCTCATGTACTAACCACTTATGGGGGAAGGATTTTGTAGTAGTTATCGACGCAGGACATGGCGGACATGATCCGGGCGCCATCGGCAAAATCTCGAAAGAGAAAAATATCAATCTGAACGTTGCCCTGAAAGTGGGAAATCTGATTAAAAGGAATTGCGACGACGTCAAAGTGATTTACACTCGTAGCAAAGATGTATTCATCCCCTTAGACCGACGCGCAGAAATTGCCAACAACGCGAAGGCTGATCTCTTTATTTCCATTCACACCAATGCACTGGCTAACAATCGTACCGCAAAAGGTGCTTCAACCTGGACACTGGGTTTGGCCAAATCAGACGCAAATCTGGAAGTTGCCAAGCGAGAGAACTCCGTAATCCTCTACGAAAGTGACTACAAAACAAGATATGCCGGTTTCAACCCGAACTCTGCCGAGTCATATATTATATTTGAATTCATGCAAGATAAATACATGGAGCAGAGTGTACACCTGGCTTCGCTGATGCAGAAACAATTTCGCCAAACTTGTAGAAGAGCAGATCGTGGAGTGCATCAAGCCGGATTCCTTGTCTTAAAAGCGAGTGCCATGCCGAGCATTCTGATAGAACTAGGATTTATCTCTACGCCCGAAGAGGAGCGCTATCTGAATTCTGAAGAAGGGGCCGGCACCATGGCAAAAGGCATCTACCGTGCTTTCTTAAATTATAAGAGAGAACATGAACTGCGCCTAACAGGAGTCAGCAAAACGATCGTCCCAACCGAACAGGAAGAAGACAATGCCCCGGCAATTGCCCAAAAGGATACCGAAAGCGTGAACACAGCTCTCCAACAGGAAAAGCTATTGGCCGAAGCAAAAACAAAACCTGCCGCGACAGCAAAAACAGCACCGAAACGCCCAATTGTAGTAGAGAGTACAACCAATGACAGTGAAATTACGTTTAAGATACAGATACTTACTTCTTCCAAACCTCTCGCCAAAAACGACAAACGGCTGAAAGGACTGAAAGAGGTAGATTATTATAAGGAAGGGGGAATATACAAATATACGTATGGAGCCTCCGCCGATTATAACAAAGTGTTGCGTACGAAGCGCACCATTACGGCACAATTCAAAGACGCCTTTATCATCGCTTTCCGGAACGGCGAGAAAATGAACGTCAATGAAGCGATTGCCGAATTCAAGAAAAGAAGAAATAAATAAAAAGATAAAATGAAGTACATTACAAAAGAAGTCAGAATAGGTATTGCAGGTATCGTTGCACTATGTGTGCTTATATACGGAATTAACTGGCTGAAAGGTATACACATGTTTCAACCTTCCAGCTATTTCTATGCCAAATTTGAAAACGTAAACGGACTCACCAAATCAAGCCCGGTATTTGCCGACGGTGTTCGTGTAGGTATCGTGCGTGACATCTATTATGATTATGCCAAACCCGGAAATGTAATTGTCGAAGTGGAACTGGACACGGAACTGCGGATTCCCAAAGGAAGTAGCGCCGAGCTTGTATCCGAACTTATGGGAGGCGTACGCATGAATATTCTTCTGGCAAACAACCCGCGCGAAAAATATGCCGTAGGAGATACGATCCCCGGCACACTGAACAACGGAATGATGGAAAGCGCGGCGAAACTGATCCCCAAGGTAGAAGAAATGCTTCCGAAACTGGATTCTATCCTCATCTCTCTGAACAATATATTAGGAGACAAGAGCATCCCTGCCACCCTGCACTCGATAGAGAAGACAACCGCCAACCTGGCAGTAGTCAGTTCGCAGGTAAAAGGGCTGATGAGTAATGACATACCTCAACTCACCAGTAAACTGAACACCATCGGAGACAACTTCGTTGTCATCAGCGGAAATTTGAAAGAAGTAGACTATGCAGCCACTTTCAAAAAAATAGACGAAACGCTGGCTAACGTAAAAATACTTACAGAAAAATTAAACAGCAAAGATAACACTATCGGACTGCTCTTCAACGACCCGACTTTATATAATAATCTGAATGCAACAACTGAAAATGCAGCCAGCTTATTAGAAGACCTGAAAGAGCATCCGAAACGGTACGTTCACTTCTCATTATTCGGCAAGAAAGACAAGTAGCAAATTATCGTTATATAGATTTTATCTAAATAACGAAGGGCTTTCAAAAGAAAGTAGATTGCTCTTCAAATGTCTATCTACAAACCGAAATAATATTCCCGTACAAACGTACAAAAGTGAGAAAAAAGGCTAAAATTATATATATAAGACATTAACATACAGATACTTATAAAACTGCAAGAGAGGGTAAACAGAGTGTGTCCGACAACAAACGCATAAGTCATTGAAAGTAAACACATTATTGTTAGCATGAAAAAAACAAGAAAAAATAGATTTGTTTTTTCCGAATAAGATTCCCAATTTTGCAAACGTAGAAGTTTTGCTTAATTAATAAATGTATTAAAAGTTACTATGATAGAATCAAATCATGTCGTACTTTGGAACCGCTGTCTCGATATCATAAAAGACAATGTTCCCGATACGACATATAACACTTGGTTTGCCCCTATTGTTCCATTAAAATATGAGGACAAAACTTTGTATTTACAGATTCCCAGCCAGTTTTTCTATGAGATTCTGGAGGAAAGATTTGTAGATTTAATACGCAAGACATTGTATAAGGTCATTGGCGAAGGAACCAAGTTGATGTACAACGTCATGGTAGACAAAACTTCGATTCCGAACCAAACCGTGAATCTCGAAGCAAGCAATCGTTCTACGGCTGTAACTCCTAAAAGCATATCGACAGATGGTCGGAAAATACCCACTTTCTTAGAGAACCATATCATTCAAGATATAGATTCACATTTAAATCCCAATTATAATTTTGAAAACTTCATTGAAGGTTACAGTAATAAACTTTCAAGAAGTGTAGCTGAAGCCGTCGCCGAGAAACCAGGAGGAACAGCTTTCAACCCGTTATTCCTCTATGGAGCTTCCGGAGTAGGGAAAACACACTTAGCCAATGCTATCGGTACCAAAATTAAAGAATTATACCCTCAAAAAAGTGTATTGTACGTATCGGCACATTTATTCCAGGTACAATATACGGAGTCAGTACGTACCAATACAACTAATGATTTTATCAGATATTATCAAAATATCGATGTATTAATCATTGATGATATCCAGGAATTTGCCGGTGTTACCAAAACACAAAACAATTTCTTCCACATCTTCAATCATCTACATCAGAACGGTAAACAGCTTATATTGACTTCCGACCGTGCTCCTGTATTGTTGCAAGGTATTGAAGAACGTCTGCTTACCCGTTTCAAATGGGGTATGGTAGCTGAATTGGAAAAACCGACCGTAGAACTTCGCAAAAATATTCTGCGTAATAAAATACACCGCGATGGACTCCAATTTCCAGAGGAGGTAATCGATTATATTGCCGAAAATGTGAATGAAAGCGTACGTGATTTGGAAGGTATCGTTATTGCTATCATGGCACGTTCTACTATTTTCAATAAGGAAATAGACATGGATCTGGCTCAACATATCGTGCACGGTGTTGTTCACAACGAAACGAAAGCCGTCACCATAGATGATATCCTTAAGGTAGTATGCAAACATTTCGACTTGGAACCTGCAGCTATACACACTAAATCCAGAAAGAGAGAAGCGGTACAAGCACGTCAGATTGCCATGTATCTAGCTAAAAATCACACAGACTTTTCAACTTCTAAGATCGGCAAATTCATTGGCAACAAAGACCACGCAACCGTACTTCACGCTTGCAAAACCGTGAAAGGGCAACTGGAAGTAGATAAGAGTTTTAATGCAGAAGTGCAGGAAATTGAAGCGTTACTAAAAAGAAAAGGAATTAATGATTAGTGATTAGCAGGCTCATGATTCATGTTTCACAAGCCATATTCACTAATCACTACTCCACTAACCATTATTTCAGTTCACTATTATTTCAAAAATCCCTGCCGACGAAGCACCTTTAATAGATTTTCAGACATAAACTCATTATCTTTCTTTGTATAACGAACATCTGTAAAGACCTGGGCTAGAGTTTCTTTCTTATTCTCCTCTATAAATTGTTTGCTTTCAAGCAATGATTCTTTATAAGCATAGAGTTTATCTATTTTTTCCGGTGTATAATCATGATACATTTCCTCGTGTACAGCAGCTTCCAAAGGCAAGCGATCAACCTGTGCAGGAATTCCATCCGGGTAACCGACTGTAATTGTCGTCAAAGGAAACACCAATTCAGGCAACCGGAGTGTATCGATAATCATTTGAGGATTATAAGTAGTGGTCCCCAAATAGCAAATTCCGAGCCCTACCTCCTCTGCCAATGTACAAAAAGTCTGTGCGACAAGCAGAGTATCCATAGACGCATTCATAAAAGACATTAAATTGTCATAGCCAGGTACAGCTTTTCTTTGCTCACACCATTTTGAAAAGCGACGAAAATCAGCACAAAAAGTAAGTACAACAGGGGCACTTTTCACCATAGGCTGATTAAAATGAGCCGGTGAAAGTTTCTCTTTCATTTCAGCGTCACGAGTCACAACCACACTATAAAGCTGCATACCTCCCATCGTAGAAGCTCGGAATGAAGCTTCAAGCAAATCATTTAACAAATTAGGAGTAATATCCTTCGATAGATATTTCCTGATAGTCCTTCTGTTCTTTACGGTTTCAAACATTTCTTTTTTATTGCAAAGATATAAAAAGAAAAATCTATTTTGCTATATCTACAGAACAGAATAGTTTTCTTTTTGGAAAACTTTAACCTTTAAGTAAAAAGCAAATCCCCCTGTTTATCAAATACTTATCATTAGCAAATAGAAAACTTACAGCCTGTTAATAAATTATTTCATTTTTATTTTGATAGATGAAAAAACATTCTTAGATTTGCATCCACATTTGTTAACGATAAGTAAACTTCTACACATTACTTATTAAAAATCAGATTTAACGCATATTGCATCGTGGAAAAACAAATTTATTCTTATGACGAAGCCTACGAAGAATCTTTACGATATTTTCAAGGTGACGAACTTGCTGCAAGAGTTTGGGTAAACAAATATGCAGTAAAAGATTCTTTCGGAAACATTTATGAGAAGTCTCCGGAAGATATGCATTGGAGAATTGCTAATGAAGTGGCACGCATCGAATCGAAGTATCCGAATGCTCTAACAGCAAAAGAACTGTACGATCTATTGGATCACTTCAAATACATTGTTCCGCAAGGTAGCCCGATGACAGGAATCGGTAACGACTATCAAGTTGCTTCCCTATCCAATTGTTTTGTTATCGGCGTAGATGGTGCTGCCGACTCTTATGGTGCTATCATTAAAATTGACGAAGAGCAAGTACAACTGATGAAAAGACGTGGAGGAGTGGGCCATGACCTATCCCATATCCGTCCGAAAGGTTCTCCCGTTAAAAATTCAGCATTAACTTCAACAGGTCTTGTGCCATTCATGGAACGTTATTCCAATTCGACCCGTGAAGTAGCTCAAGACGGACGTCGCGGAGCACTCATGCTAAGTGTATCTATCAAACATCCGGACTCAGAAGCTTTCATCGATGCAAAAATGACAGAAGGAAAAGTAACCGGAGCAAATGTTTCCGTGAAATTAGACGATGCTTTCATGCAGGCCGCTGTTGACGGAAAACCATACTTACAACAATATCCTATTGATTCTTCCGACCCTACATTTACAAAAGAAATAGATGCTTCTACTTTATGGAAGAAGATCGTTCACAATGCATGGAAATCAGCAGAACCGGGTGTTCTGTTCTGGGATACAATAATTCGCGAATCCGTACCGGATTGTTACGCAGATTTAGGTTACCGGACCGTTTCCACGAATCCATGTGGCGAGATACCTCTATGTCCTTACGACTCATGCCGTCTCTTGGCAATCAATTTGTATTCATATGTAGTGAATCCGTTTAAACCGAATGCTTATTTCGATTTTGATCTGTTTAAGAAACATGTGGCATTAGCTCAACGTATCATGGATGACATCATCGACCTCGAACTGGAGAAAATCGAACGCATCATGCACAAGATTGATGAGGATCCGGAAAACGACGAAGTGAAGCGGGCAGAACGTGTACTTTGGGAAAAGATATATAAGAAAAGCGGACAAGGACGACGTACAGGTGTAGGTATCACTGCAGAAGGTGATATGCTCGCAGCGCTGGGATTACGCTACGGAACAGAAGAGGCTACCGAGTTTTCAGAAAAAGTACATAAGACAGTAGCTCTTGGCGCTTATCGTTCTTCTGTAGAAATGGCGAAAGAGCGCGGTGCTTTCGAAATATACGACAACAAACGCGAGCAGAACAATCCGTTCATCCAACGTTTGGCAGAAGCCGATCCTGAGCTGTATGAAGAAATGAAGAAATACGGACGACGCAACATTGCCTGCCTGACTATCGCTCCCACCGGAACAACCAGCCTGATGACTCAGACAACTTCTGGTATTGAACCGGTATTCTTGCCTGTTTACAAGCGTAGAAGAAAAGTGAATCCGAATGACACAAATGTTCATGTCGACTTTGTTGATGAAACAGGGGATGCGTTCGAAGAGTATATTGTATTCCATCACAAGTTTGTCACATGGATGGAAGCCAATGGATACGATCCGTCCAAACGCTATTCTCAGGAAGAGATTGACGAATTAGTAGCCAAGTCTCCTTATTATAAAGCTACCTCCAACGATGTCGACTGGTTGATGAAAGTAAAGATGCAGGGAAGAATCCAAAAATGGGTAGACCATTCCATCAGCGTAACCATTAATCTGCCGAATGACGTAGACGAGGATCTGGTAAACCGTTTATATGTGGAAGCATGGAAATCCGGTTGTAAGGGTTGTACCGTATACCGTGACGGCTCCCGTTCCGGTGTACTTATCTCAGCCAAATCCGACAAAAACAAGAAAGAGGAACTTCCTCCTTGCAAACCGCCTACGGTCGTAGAAGTGCGTCCACGAATATTAGAAGCAGATGTTGTACGTTTCCAGAATAACAAAGAAAAATGGGTGGCTTTCGTTGGCCTGCTAGATGGACATCCTTATGAAATCTTCACCGGTCTGCAAGATGATGATGAAGGTATTTTATTACCTAAGAGCGTGACTAGCGGACGTATCATCAAAAATATAGATGAAGACGGAACGAAGCGTTACGACTTCCAATTTGAAAACAAACGCGGATATAAGACGACTATTGAAGGATTATCTGAGAAGTTCAATAAAGAATATTGGAACTACGCCAAATTGATTTCCGGAGTACTCCGTTACCGAATGCCAATAGAACAAGTTATTAAACTGGTAGGTTCTTTGCAACTGAACAGTGAAAATATCAATACTTGGAAAAACGGTGTAGAACGCGCTCTGAAGAAGTACATCCAGGATGGAACCGAAGCAAAAGGCAAGAAATGTCCGAACTGTGGCAATGAAACTCTCGTTTATCAGGAAGGATGTCTGATTTGTACCACTTGCGGGGCTTCCAGATGTGGATAAACATTCTATAATATATGATCTTATCATTTAATATCGAATACCGTACCAATTGGGGGGAGGAAGTCAAGCTTGCAGGCTTATCGACGGAATCCACCCCAATGTACACTACAGACGGTATATATTGGACGGCAGAAGTGGAACTGGAAGTTCCTCAAGAAGGGTTGACTATCCATTATAGCTACCAGATAGAACAAAACGGAATTGTCATCCGCAAAGAATGGAACAATTTTCCACGATGCCTTTTCCTATCCGGTACTCCTAGAAAAAAGTATAGAATCAATGATTGCTGGAAAAATATCCCGGAGCAACTATACCTTTACAGTTCTGCCTTTACAGAAGCATTATTATCACATCCCGAAAGAGAAGACATTCCGCAAGGGTACAAGAAAGGGCTAATAATAAAAGCTTATGCCCCGCGCATCAACAAAGATTATTGTCTGGCCATTTGCGGCAATCAGAAAGCATTAGGTAACTGGAATCCGGAAAAAGCCGTTTTAATGAGTGACTCCAATTTCCCCGAATGGCAGGTGGAACTAGATGCAAGCAAGCTCAAATATCCTTTGGAATACAAATTTATCCTTTGCCATAAACAGGAAAGAAAAATTGATTGCTGGGAGAGAAACCCTAATCGCTATCTGGCAGACCCGGAAATAAAGACGAACGAGACACTCGTGATTTCCGACCGATATGCCTATTTTGATATTCCAATGTGGAAAGGTGCAGGAATTGCCATCTCCGTATTTTCCCTGAAATCAGAAAAAAGTTTTGGAGTAGGTGATTTCGGTGATCTGAAACTCATGATCGATTGGGCGGTAAACACCCATCAGAAGGTCATCCAAATTCTACCGATTAATGACACGACCATGACCCATACATGGACGGACTCTTATCCCTACAACAGTATTTCCATCTATGCTTTTCATCCGATGTATGCGGATATAAAGCAAATGGGAACACTGAAAGACAAAGAAGCAGCCTCTAGGTTCAATCAGAAACAACAAGAACTGAATAATCTTACAACTATTGATTATGAGGATGTTAACCGAGCTAAATGGGAATTCTTCCATCTGATATTCCAACAAGAAGGGGAAAAAGTATTGGCTTCCAAGAAATTCAAGGAGTTCTTTGAAGCTAACAAAGAATGGTTGCGACCTTACGCTGTCTTCAGCTATCTGCGTGATGCTTACCGCACCCCCGAATTCCGTGAATGGCCGAGACATTCTGTATACGATGCACAGGAGATAGAAAAGATGTGTCAACCAGAAACGGTAGATTATCCCCACATCGCATTATACTACTATATCCAATATCATCTGCATCTGCAATTATTGGCTGCGACAAAATATGCTCGTGAAAATGGGGTCGTACTAAAGGGAGACATACCTATTGGCATTAGCCGCAACAGTGTGGAAGCTTGGACAGAACCTCATTACTTCAATCTCAACGGACAAGCAGGCGCTCCTCCCGATGACTTCTCGGTCAACGGACAAAATTGGGGATTCCCTACCTACAATTGGGACGTAATGGAAAAGGACGGATATCGCTGGTGGATGAAAAGATTCCAGAAAATGGCCGAATATTTCGATGCTTACCGAATTGACCATATTCTCGGCTTCTTCCGTATTTGGGAAATACCGATGAATGCCGTACATGGATTGTTAGGACAATTCGTTCCCTCCCTACCGATGAGTAGAGAAGAGATAGAAAATTATGGTTTCACATTCCGAGAAGAATACCTGTCTCCATTCATTCATGAATCATTTCTCGGACAGGTATTCGGACCTTATGCCAATCTCGTAAAACAAGATTTTCTCCAGTTAGTGGATGAATCCGGTATTTACCGTATGAAACCTGGCTTTGAGACACAACAAGAAGTCAAACAATTCTTTGCCGGTAAAAATGACGAAAACAGTATCTGGGTCCGTGATGGATTATATTCTTTAATCAGTAATGTACTGTTTATTCCGGACAATAAGGAACAAGGAAAGTACCATCCCCGTATCGGAGCGCAACGTGATTTCATTTTCCGTTCGTTGAACGAAAAAGACAAGAATGCTTTCAACAAATTATACAACCAGTATTATTATCATCGCCACAACGACTTTTGGTACCAACAGGTCATGAAAAAGTTACCTCAATTGACACAATCTACCCGTATGTTGGTATGTGGCGAAGATTTAGGAATGATTCCTGCTTGTGTATCCTCCGTAATGAACGAGTTACGTATTCTTAGTTTGGAAATTCAACGAATGCCAAAGGATCCATCGTATGAGTTCGGACATTTAAATGAATATCCATACCGATCTGTGTGCACCATTTCCACTCATGATATGTCTACTCTACGTAGGTGGTGGGAAGAAGATTATCAACAGACCCAACGTTATTACAATACAATGTTAGGACATTATGGCACAGCTCCTGCCGTTGCAACTCCGGAACTTTGTGAAGAGATTGTACGCAATCACCTCAACAGTAATTCTATTCTCTGCATACTGTCTTTTCAAGATTGGTTGTCAATTGATGGAAAATGGAGAAATCCTAATGTGGAAGAAGAACGAATCAATGTTCCATCCAATCCACGAAATTATTGGCGATATCGGATGCATATCACATTAGAGCAACTGATGAAAGCCAAAGAACTGAATAGCAAGATAAGTGAATTAATACAATACACAGGAAGAAACCCGGAAAAATAATTTGACTTCTATCTATATTAAACACGGATTATACAGATTCTTTCTTAAATCTGTATAATCCGTGTAAACAGCTTATTAAAAGAATGAAAGAGACCCCGAGTAAACGTATTGATTTTGTAGACTTAACTAAAGGAGTCTGCATCATTCTCGTAGTCATGACACATATTGGTGGAGCTTTCGAGCAACTCGATAGGGGCTCTATGTTATCCTGTTTCCGTATGCCACTGTATTTTTTTATATCAGGAGTTTTCTTTAAACCATACGAAGCTTTATCAGGATTCATTCTTCGGAAAATAAACAAGTTGATTATCCCTTTTCTTTTCTTCTATCTAAGTGCATTCCTCCTCAAATACATCATTTGGGAAATAACACCGGGAGTATTCCATTTACCTGTATCATGGAAAGAACTTTTGATAGTATTTCATGGACATGACCTCATCAAATTCAATCCGCCGATCTGGTTTCTAGTAGCCTTATTCAACTGTAATATCCTGTTTTATCTAGTCCATTTCCTAAGAAATAAATATCTGCCTGCCATGTTTGCTCTTACCTTATTAATCGGGTGCACAGGGTTTTATCTAGGTAAAGCACAAATAACACTCCCTCTCTATCTCGATGTTGCCATGACAGCTCTCCCTTTCTATGTAGCAGGATTCTGGATTCGCAGATATAACTTCTTCTTATTTCCACATCACCGTTTTGATAAGTTAATTCCGCTTTTCGTTTTGTCGGCATTGTTAGTCATGCATTTTACTGCTACTACATTGGGGATGAGAACAAACAACTACTCCGGGAATATCTTTCAAGTATACATCGCTGCATTCGCCGGAATATTTATGATTATGCTACTTTGCAAAAAAGTGAAAAGAGTAAAGATTATTTCTTATCTAGGAAGGTACTCTATCATCACCCTAAGCATACACGGTCCCATACTCCATTTTCTAGAGCCACTGGTAGCACGCTACATTCATAATAGTTGGGCACAAGCAACAATGCTTTTGTTCATAACATTAAGTATATGTATTCTACTCACCCCACTCTTTCTGAAAGTAATCCCGCAAATGGTTGCACAGAAGGACTTGTTAAAAATCAAACAGATTCATACTAAATAATAAATAGTATATGAAAATAAATAAAAGCTATATCTTTTTGAAAGGAATTCGATTTTACGCCTACCATGGAGTAGCCCCACAAGAGAATTTGATTGGCAATGAGTATATTATCGACCTAAAACTAGGTGTTGACATCAGCAAGGCAATGCAGACAGACGAAGTGACAGATACCGTAAACTATGCTGAGGTATATAACGTTATAAAAACAGAAATGGACATTTCATCCAAATTACTGGAACATATAGGGAAACGAATTGTGAAGAAACTATTCAAACAATTCGCTACTATTGAAGACATTGATCTGTTTCTATCCAAACGAAACCCACCGATGGGGGCAGACATAGAATCGGCAGGAATAGAGCTCCATTGTAGCAGAAAATAAAACGGGCACGTCTGCCATTCCGAACCAATCAAGAATAACAGACGTGGCAATAAATTATGGTAAAAGTTCTATTGGTAGCTTATAATCTTTTCTTTTTCCTTCTATTCACAGATTCCACAGCTTCCGTTACCACAGGCTTATTCTGGAAACGTTTTGTATAACTGGAATAGTCAGGATGGATACGTTCGTAGTCAGGATCCATAAACAACGGGCTGGAAATAATATGATCCGCTGTTGAACGGTTACAGCAAAATACGATATTTTCCACACCGGCCAAACGAGTCAAAGCTTTTACATCTGTATCATGAGGTTGCAAAGTCATAGGATCAGTAAAAAAGAAAAGATAATCAATCTGCCCATCGACAATACGTGATCCCATCTGCTGATCACCGCCTAATGGACCGGATTTCAGTATTGTAAAATCCCATTCTACATCAGGATGTTTTTCTTTCAATGCTTCCAGTATTAGTGTCCCGGTAGTACCTGTACAATAGAATTTATTTCCCATCAACAGTTCTGAATTCCACAACACCCACTCGATAAGATCTTTCTTCATCGCATCATGTGCCACCAGCCCGATGCCCCTTCTAACCTTTGATTCCATTTCGTTATCCTTTTAAGTCCGACAATTGAGAGAATCGTTTGCATCCTCTCGCATAAAACTGCCACAAGATACTACTTTTTATCCGTTCAGGTATTAAATTCAAAGTTTTTTTTCTTAGGTTCTCTTCTCTTAATGAAGAAAATGACGGACAAATCCGTTTATATTCGTTCCGAGCACGAATTACTGCGCGAGCATTGTCCCAATCTCCTTTCAGAAAGAAAGTAAGTGCCGCCACATAATCCAAACAAGTCCGAATACGCATCACTTTATTTAACTCCTCCCGGGGAAGATTCTTATAAAGCATGACAAGATTATTACGGAAATTAAGAAAAGTCTTACGAGGATTCTCTTTTTTAAGCGTGGCTCCTCCAACATGATAGACTACACTTTGCGGAATGCAGACAATCCCACGTCCTCGAGAACGAAGTCGCCAACACAGATCTATTTCTTCCATGTGTGCAAAAAAGCGTCCATCCAGCCCTCCGACATCCAGATAATCCATACGACGAATAAACAAAGCAGCTCCTGTTGCCCAAAAAACTGGAATCACCGTATCGTATTGTCCTTCATCTTTTTCGACCGCTCCCATGATACGTCCCCGACAAAAAGGATAACCGTACTTATCTATAAATCCGCCTGCCGCTCCTGCATATTCAAAAAATTCCTTTTGGCGCTGACTTCGTATCTTCGGTTGGCAAGCAGCCACTTCGGGATGCTTATCAAGATAAGCAATCATCGGTTCCAACCAATGTTCCGTCACTTCAACATCCGAATTTAGAAGAACGATATACTCTGCATCTACTTGTCGCAAAGCCAAATTATATCCGTCCGCAAAGCCATGATTCTGTTCGAGTAAAATCATCCGGACGGATGGAAACTCCCGCTGAATCATAGTTACCGAATCGTCCGTAGAACCATTATCAGCCACACAGACTTCTATTTCTTTCCCCTCCGAATACCGAATGACAGATGGAAGAAAAGTACGAAGCATATCACATCCGTTCCAATTCAGAATGACGACTGATACTTTCATCTCTTATCTTTTCTCTTAATAAGTTCTTCCTGTTCTTTTTGTTCGCATTCCTTCTTCGTAAATTTCCAGCGCTTATGCGACCACAACCAATAAGCAGGTTCTCTACGAATGGTCTGTTCCAGTTCATAGGCAAACATATCCGTAATTTCTCCTTCGACTGTCTCTTTGGGAGCTTCAGTCATCAATTTAAACTCAGCCTCACAATATCCCCTACGTGTCTTCGTCAGTTCACAATAAAAGACAGGGAAATTCATCATTTTTGCAATACGTTCAGCTCCATTCAAGAAAGCAGTTTCCTGCCCCAGAAAAGTAGTCCAATACCGATCACCACTAGGCCATTGGTCTGTAATCAGACCTACTACCATATTTTTTCCTTCACGCTTCAATTTGATAATTTCACGTGCAGTAGAATGCTTAGGAATATTATATCCACCGAAACGGGAACGAATCTGCTTAAACAGTTCGTTCAGGTATTTATCCTTCAATGGTTTGTAAACTTGTACAGGTACATCGCCGGGCTTCATAACCGATCCCATTCCAATCAGCCATTCATAGTTGGCATAATGGGGAATCATCACAATAATACCTCCATATTTTTCCGTCAATTCCAAATATTGTTCTGTATTCTTATAAATCATCCTTTGGCAAAGATCTTCAGCGGACATATGCAACAGTTTCAAGTCCTCCAGCATATAATCCGAAAGATAGCGATAAAATTTACGTTCTATCTGTAATCTTTCCGCCTCAGTCTTCTCGGGAAACGACTTTTCCAGATTTTCCCGAACTACCTTCCGGCGATACCTCCCCACATGATACATCAACAGATAATTGAAATCCGAAAGCACATACAATACCCGGAACGGAAGAGCTGAAAACAGCCACATCCCACCATATACCAGCCAATAGATAAGTTTAGATTTCATACTTATATCAGAATTGTGCCTTTAAGCGCTGTCTTGTCCTCATTAAAATCTCCCAAACGCACGTTAACCACTTGATTATCCAATGAGTTATCACTTTCCACTTCTACACGAATATAATTCTTCGTAAATCCGTGCATCGGAGTACTCCCCTTCGACTTTTCCAGCAACACCGACATCGTCTGTCCGATATGGCGCGCATAAAAAGCCTGTGTTTTTTCATCCGAAAGTGCCAACAGCCGTTGACTGCGTTGATGCTTTTCTTCCGGAGACACCACATGATCTATTTTCAAGGCTTGCGTTCCGGGACGCTCGGAATAACTGAACACGTGCAATTGGGTCACGTCCAATCCGGAAATAAACCGATAAGCTTGCTCAAAAAACTCCGCAGTCTCGCCACGAGTACCCACAATCACATCCACGCCAATGAAAGCATCCGGCATAACCTCTTTGATTTTCTTCACCTTCGATGCAAAAAGAGCCGTATCATAACGACGACGCATCAATTTTAAGACTTCATCACACCCAGACTGCAAAGGAATATGGAAATGTGGCATAAAACTACGGGAATGGGATACAAACTCAATAATTTCATCCGTCAGCAGATTCGGTTCAATGGAAGATATACGATAACGCTCGATTCCTTCTATCTGATCCAACGCTTGCACCAAATCAAAGAAAGTCTCTCCCGTCGTCTTGCCAAAATCACCGATATTCACCCCAGTCAAGACTATCTCTTTACCACCTTCCGCTGCAGCTTGCCGAGCCTGTTCGACCATAGAAGCAATAGTTCCGTTACGACTCCTCCCCCTTGCAAACGGAATGGTACAATATGAACAGAAGTAATCGCAGCCATCCTGTACTTTCAGAAAAAAACGAGTACGGTCTCCCCGTGAACACGAAGGAGAAAACGAACGAATATCTTTCGTTGCAGTAGTTATAGCCTCTCCTTTTTCATGTTTCTGCAAATTTCCCAGATACTGCAGCAGTTCACCTTTCTGCTCCGCCCCCAATACAACATCTACTCCATCAATTTTTGCCACATCACCAGGCTTCAATTGGGCATAGCACCCAGTCACTATCACAAAAGCACCGGGATGTTGTTTCACCAATCGATGAATAGCCTGCCGACATTTTTTGTCCGCCATTTCCGTCACCGAACAAGTATTTACCACACAGATATCCGCTTTCTCTCCCTTGCGTGCAGTACGAACTCCCGCCTCACGCAGAATTTTACCGATAGTTGAAGTCTCTGAAAAATTTAATTTGCAGCCCAATGTATAATAAACGGCTGTCTTATCTTGAAACACAGTGGTATCTATCATAAGCTGTTATAAACACATTAACTTTGCAAAGTTACACATTATTATCAGTAAAACACTTTAGGATACGAAAGTTTATTCCTATTTTTGCACAATTCACTAAAAAACGTGCAATGATTAAAGAGAATTTCATTAAACTGTACGAAAATAGTTTTCGTGGGAATTGGGATCTGCCTTGCTATACAGATTATGGAGAAAATACCCAATATACTTATGGCCAAGTAGCCGAAGAAATCGCCCGTTTACATCTGTTATTCAAGCATTGTAGTCTTCGCAGAGGAGATAAAATATCGGTTATCGGCAAAAATAATGCTCATTGGTGCATTGCTTATATGGCTACAATCACTTATGGAGCAATTATTGTCCCTATCCTGCAAGACTTTACCCCCAATGATGTCCATCATATCGTCAATCACTCCGAATCTGTCTTTCTGTTTACCAGTGACAATATCTGGGAAAATCTGGAAGAGGAAAAACTTATGGGGCTGCGGGGAGTGTTCTCATTGACTGATTTTCGTTGTCTGTATCAGCGCGACGGAGAAACCATACAAAAGTTCCTAAAGAACCTCGACAAAGAAATGCATTCTGCTTATCCTAAGGGATTCACCCGCGAGGATATTCAGTACACTACCCTCTCTAATGACAAGATTATGTTGCTGAATTACACCTCAGGTACTACCGGCTTCAGCAAAGGCGTAATGCTGACAGGCAATAACCTTGCCGGAAATGTCACTTTCGGTATTCGGACTGAGTTACTTAAAAAAGGAGACAAAGTGCTCTCATTTCTTCCGCTTGCTCATGCGTATGGTTGCGCATTCGACTTTCTGACAGCAACAGCAGTCGGTACTCATGTCACCTTACTCGGAAAAACTCCTTCTCCCAAAATTATCATGAAGGCTTTTGAGGAAGTGAAACCTAATCTGATTATCACTGTTCCCCTAGTCATCGAAAAGATATATAAAAATATTATTCAGCCTCTTATCAATAAAAAAGGAATGAAGTGGGCACTGAACATTCCTCTGCTCGATAATCAGATTTACAATCAAATCCGCAAAAGACTGATTGACGCATTGGGTGGACGGTTCAAGGAAATCATTATCGGTGGAGCAGCTATGGATAAAGAGGTGGAAGAGTTCTTCTACAAGATTAAGTTTCCCTTTACCATTGGTTATGGAATGACCGAGTGTGGACCTCTTATCAGCTATGCACCATGGAATGAATTTGTACTAGGTTCCTCCGGAAAGATTCTGGACATTATGGAAGCTCGTATCTACAAAGAAAACCCGGAAGCCGAAATAGGGGAAATACAGGTACGCGGAGAAAATACAATGACAGGATACTACAAGAATCCGGAAGCGACACGGGAAGTATTCACTGAAGACGGCTGGTTACGTACCGGTGACCTCGGAACAATGGATGCCAACGGTAACATTTTCATTCGCGGACGACTTAAAACAATGATTTTAAGTTCAAGTGGGCAGAACATTTTCCCGGAAGAGCTGGAAACAAAACTAAATAACCTTCCTTTTATTTTGGAAAGTATCGTTATCGAACGTAACAAGAAATTGGTAGCACTCGTCTATGCTGACTATGAGGCATTAGATTCTCTCGGACTGAACAATCCGGATAATCTGAAAACTATCATGGATGAGAACCTTAAGAACTTGAACAACAATGTAGCCGCTTACGAAAAGATAAGCAAGATACAACTCTATCCTACTGAATTTGAAAAAACACCTAAAAGGAGCATTAAAAGATACCTATATAACAGTATAGCTGTCGATTAACATGTTCTAAAACATAGGGAAAGAAAGGGAAAGCGGGCAGTTACAAAAAAATATATAAAAAAAGTTGGCTTTTCGAGAACAACATATCGAAAAAGTACATACCTTTGCAGCGTTTTAATAAAGCAATTGATTGTATTACGTTTTTAAAAAGCAAAGAAAATGAAAAAATTAGTTTTGATGGCCGTAGCTATCGTAGCAGTATCATTCGCATCTTGTGGTAACAAAGCAGCTGACGCAGCAAAAGCAACAGCAGATTCTATCCGTATCGCTGACTCAATCGCAGCAGTAGAAGCAGCAGCAGCTGAAGAAGCAGCAGCAGCTGACACAACAACTGTTGATAGCGTAGCAGTAGAAGCAACTGAAACTGTAGTAGCTGAATAATTCAGTTACAAGCTAGAGAGAATTGAAAGTCTGACATGCGAAAGCATGCACAGACTTTTTTTATGTTCTTATATTACAAATGATTTCGGATTACAACAAAGAATAAAGGCGGTTTACCCATTCAAGATAAACCGCCTTCACTATAATGTAATAGCTATTATTTATTCAGCAACTACTTCGAAAGGAATTTCTACAGAAACTTCCTTGTGAAGTTTAACAATAGCTTTATAGTTACCAACTTCTTTCACAGCGTCTTTCACAACGATAATCTTTCTGTCGATTTCGTGGCCCAATTTAGCCAATGCTTCAGCAATCTGAATGTTACCAACAGAACCAAAGATAGTACCTGTTGAGCTAACTTTAGTTGCAATAGTCAAAGTAACGCCTTCCAACTTAGCAGCAACAGCTTCAGCATCTTTTCTGATTTTCTCAAGCTTGTGAGCACGTTGTTTCAGTTCTTCAGCCAACATTTTCTTTGCAGAAGGAGAAGCGATGACAGCTTTTCCAGTCGGGATCAGATAATTACGACCGTATCCGGATTTCACGTTTACG